>Ga0302271_10002217_pt1 | contig 17734 bp, 9 predicted proteins | sample III_Bog_N1_1_FD_198767 | JGI IMG/M metagenome (GOLD analysis project Ga0302271, IMG submission 198767) | Peat permafrost microbial communities from Stordalen Mire near Abisko, Sweden - III_Bog_N1_1 | ecosystem: Environmental > Terrestrial > Soil > Wetlands > Peat | place: Sweden: Abisko...
ATTTGTGTTCGTCTTTGTGTCGTTGATGGGCGGTAGTGGTATTGTAAATAATATCTACGTACAAATCTCACTCATTATGCTTATCGGTTTGTTGGCTAAAAATGCCATCCTGATTGTGGAGTATGCCTTGCAACGACGTCATCAGGGAATGAGCATTGTGAAAGCTGCCGTAGAGGGAGCTACTGCCCGTTTACGTCCGATTTTGATGACTTCATTGGCCTTTATCTTCGGGTTGCTTCCGCTGGCACTTGCTACAGGAGCAGGTGCGGTAGGTAATAAATCCATTGGTATCAGTGCTGTTGGAGGTATGTTATTCGGTACCGTATTCGGAATCTTGGTTATTCCGTCGCTCTTTATCATTTTTCAGAATTTGCACGAGCATTTCAGTAAAACGAAAATTGTAACACTGGACGAACATCTTGAAAAATAACCCCTGTTTAATTGTGCCGAAAAATCAGAGGCAGAGAAAATGACCTGATTTTTCGGTACAATTCAACATAATCATAAAATATTGATATGTATATACAACATAAAAAAATAAGCATACGGATTTTGATGGTGATGATAATTGCCGTTGGGTTCGTTTCGTGCCGGAACTATAAGGAGCTTACCAAAGTGCCACAGCCCGATACAAAAAACATGGTGCGCGATGCTGCTGAAAATAGCACTGACACCACTTCTCTGGCAATTATTCCATGGAAGAGTTATTTTCCTGATACCAAGCTTCAGACGCTTATTGCCGAAGGACTTGATCATGGCTACAATATGCAGGTAGCAATGACCCGCATTCAGCAAGCCGAAGCCGGTTTGTATATGTCTAAATCGGCTCTTTTGCCTTCAGTAGGTGCTGCGGCCAGAGTTGATTATACACGCATGAGCTCGGGTAGCAGAGGAACCGATGTATTCGGTTATACCTCTAATATAAATTCATTAGGACTTACTGCCAGTTGGGAAGCTGATTTATGGGGAAAACTCAATAGTCAGACCAAGTCGAAGTATGCTGCTTACCTGAATACGCTTGAATATAAAAAGCTGATTCAAACAACACTTATTTCAACGATTGCCAAGAGTTATTATAGCCTAATGGCATTGGACGAACAATTGCGTACGACCAAAGAAACCATTGTGTTGCTGCAAAAAAGTACCGAAACTTTGCAGGCTTTGAAAGATGCAGGTCAGATAACGGCTGCAGGTGTTGAGCAAAGCAAGGCGTTGCTTTACAGTACTCAACTCTCGGTTTTTGATCTGGAGAGCAGAATACGCCAACAGGAGAATGCCATTTGTGTACTTATCGGTCGTGTACCCAGTGCCATAGAGCGAGGTTCTATCAATGATCAGATGATACCGGCCACTATGAATGGTAATGTGTCTGTGCGCACCCTGGCCAATCGTCCGGATGTGAAACAAGCTGAACTTTCATTGCAATCGGCCTATGCGCTTACCGATGCTGCTAAAGCAGCTTTTTATCCGTCGTTTAGTATCAGCACGCTTTCGCTTGGATTTGCTGCTGGTGGGGTTTCTAATTTTTTCAGTCCTGCTAACCTGGCAGCTGAAATAATTGCAGGAATCACTCAACCGATCTTTTCGAAAGGACAGCTTAAAGGAAATTTGAAAATTTCAAAAGCTCAACAGGATGAAGCATTGCTTACGTTTTCGAATACCTTATTGGTAGCCGGACAAGAAGTGTCGGATGTTTTATATAGCTACAAATCCTTGGTTAATAAAAACGAGTGGAGGGATAAACAAGTAGAGTCGCTTATCAAATCAGTGGACTACACGCAGGAATTACTCAAAGCCGGCGAAGCCAACTATACCGAAGTCCTCTCTGCACAACAAAACCTGCTTTCGGCACAGCTCAGCAAGGTAAATGATAAACTCGATCAGCTAACTCAAAGTGTGAGTCTCTACAAAGCACTTGGAGGTGGCGTTCAATAAAAAATTACCCTTTTATGAGTTTATATGTGAACCAGCCCAACTTAATGTAGAATTAAGTTGGGCTGGTTTTTTAAGTCAGGGAAACTACTTAATATTTAATTCTCCACAGTTTAAGCCAAGCGTGAATATTGTTTGGCAAAGCGTACCGCTTGGCCAAAGCAAAAAACCAAAGTTCCGGCTTTGCCTGTGATAATACTGAGTGGTAGCACGGACTAGAAATCGTACTACCACTTTTCATTTTATAAACACTTTCCCCTTTCCGTATATTTGGGACAAGCCGGGTACCTCCCATAAAAAGGGAAGATGTGCAACATGTGGAGATGTACACATTGATGAAATTTGTACTGCTTGAGATACTGAAAATAAAAACAGGTTGTTTCGTGTAAAACTTCTGGTGTTTTAGATGTCGCCTTTTGCTCCCTCTCGAGTTGGAAAGGGTCGGGATTAGGCTTAGGGCAAGCGGAGCTGGTGGGGTTTCAATTAAAATACAGTTTAAAATAACAAGTGCTATTTCTGAGCCAGGTTATTAGGTTTTGGTACAAAAAAGTCTTATTTTTGTATCTCACAAAATTAAAAATTCAATTATGATTCGATTAAATGTATTTATCCAGGTAGAAAATGTAAATCACGCCAACGTATTGGATGCTGCCAAAGAGTTGACCGCTACTTCGGTGAAAGAAGAAGGTTGTATCGCTTATGATGTGTTTGAAAGTGCTACCCGTCCTAATGTGTTGCTGATTTGCGAAACATGGAAAGATAGCAAAGCTTTATCAAATCACGAAAAGGGGGATTCTTTCATTAAAAATATTGCTGTCCTGAAAGAGTTTGCAGCTATCAAAGTCGAGAAATTCGAATTTTGATGTAATAGTGCCGACAGGTTTAATGAAAATCCGATATCTTATAATGGGTGGACAAAAAAGGAAGGGTGACTTTAAGTTACCTGTCGTTCCGGATATGTCAACCTTTAGGCATGCGCCCTTCATTAAATAAAAAATGGGATTGCTTCTGATTGTGATATTCATGTTGTCTATAAAATGCTTAAAGGTACTTCGTATGCTTAAAGGTTTATGCAGTTAAAAGTACATTTTAACCCCCATTCAGAAACATCCGGTTAGGTTGAATGATTTTATAAATTGTATTTTTGCAGTGTTAAAACCTGAGATAATTTATGAAAATCAACGCATCTGGAATCCTCCTTGTGATTCTGCTGATACTATCCCCTGTATCTGCCAAATCTGCCTATCCCTTCCAAAATACAGCCCTATCCGATAACCAACGGCTGGATAACCTCCTATCCCTGATGACCCTGGATGAAAAGGTAAATGCCTTATCCACCAACCTGGGAGTTCCACGCCTGGGAATACGCAATACCGGACAGTCTGAAGGCCTGCATGGCATGGCATTGGGCGGACCTGCCAACTGGGGAGATTTTGTGAACAAAGTAAATCCTAAAACATATCCGACTACAATTTTCCCGCAATCATACGGACTGGGTGAGACTTGGGATCCGGATCTTATCCAACAGGTGGCGGACCTGGAAGCTACCGAAATTCGTTATTATACCCAAAACTCCAACTTGAATAAGGGGGGTATGGTGATGCGTGCACCCAATGCTGACCTGGCGCGTGACCCACGGTGGGGACGTACTGAAGAAAGCTACGGGGAAGATGCTTTCCTGTGTTCACGCCTGACAGTGGCATTCGTAAAAGGGCTGCAGGGGAACAATCCGAAATACTGGAAGTCGGCATCCCTGATGAAACATTTTCTGGCCAACAGCAACGAGGATGGGCGTGATTCCACATCATCCGACTTCGATGAACGGCTATTCCGCGAATACTATTCGTATCCCTTTTACAAAGGAATCACCGAAGGAGGCTCACGGGCTTTTATGGCTTCCTACAATTCGTGGAACGGCATTCCCATGACCATAAACCCGGTACTGAAAAAAGTTGCCAGGGATGAATGGGGCAATAACGGAATTATCTGTACCGATGGGGGCGCATTAAAACTACTTGTTAATTCACATAAAGCCTTTCCAACCATGACGGAAGGGGCTGCTGCTGTGGTAAAAGCAACAGTCGGACAATTCCTTGATACCTTCAGACCCTATATTGACGAAGCATTAAAGACCGGATTGCTGACCGAAAAAGATATCGACAATGCTATCCGGGGTAATTTCTATGTTGCCTTACGCCTGGGATTGCTGGATGCCGACCAATCAAAAGTACCCTACGCAACCATTGGAGTTACTGATACCGTGTCACCTTGGCTTAAACCGGAGACGCAGGCTTTCGTACGTACGGTAACTGCCAGATCGGTGGTATTGCTTAAAAATTCTATGAACCTGCTGCCATTGGACAAATCAAAAATTAAATCAATAGCGGTCATCGGTCCGCGAGCCAACGAAGTACTCCTTGACTGGTACAGCGGAACACCGCCTTATGCCGTCACTATCCTGCAGGGAATTAAAAATGCGATTGGTAGTGATGTGGAAGTATTCTTTGCAGCCTCCGATGAAATGGACAAAGCGACTCTTGCAGCCCGTAAAGCCGATGTGGCTGTTGTATGCGTAGGGAATCACCCGTATGGCACTGATGCACGATGGATGGTATCCCCTGTCTCGAGTGATGGAAGAGAAGGAGTGGATCGCAAGGCCATCACGCTTGAACAGGAAGACCTGGTAAAAGTGGTAACAAAGGCCAACCCAAAAACGGTGATGGTACTGGTGAGCAATTTCCCGTATGCCATCAACTGGTCGCAGGAAAATGTACCGGCTATCCTGCATGTGACGAATAACAGCCAGGAATTGGGCAATGGACTGGCTGATGTGCTCTTTGGGAAGGTAAATCCTGCCGGACGTACCACACAGACCTGGGTAAAAAGCATTACCGACCTGCCACCTATGATGGATTACGATATCCGTCATGGCCGTACCTACCAGTATTTCAAGGGGGAACCCTTATATCCGTTTGGGTTCGGGTTGAGTTATACCACCTTTTCTTATTCAGGCCTTGTTGCTTCCGCCCCAACAGGCAGAGGGAACAGAATCATATCAGTCAACGTAACGAATACAGGGAGCAGGGATGGTGAGGAAGTAGTACAGCTCTATGTCGCCTATCCGGGTTCAGCCGTGGAGCGTCCGGGTAAACAACTCAAAGGATTTAAACGTGTATTTATACAGGCCGGACAGACCATCACAGTGGATATTCCGTTGAAAGCGGAAGATCTGGCGTATTGGAATGTGGAGAAACATGCATTTGTTGTGGAAAAAGGGATAGTGAAGGTAATGGTGGGGAGCTCTTCGGCAACTATAAAATTATCTGATCTGTTACAAATTCAGTAAAAAAGTGGTGTTGAATGAAAAGTAATTTTGAAAAATTAGAAAGCCGTGGATTTATTGCTGATGGAAAGGAGAAGGCATGTTTCGATACTTCCCTGGAACAGCGGATTGAATTATTAAAAAGCGATTTGCCTTTTGAAAGAACCCTGGGAGCAAGATTACTGGCAGCATATCCTGATCTGACAGTCCTGGATTATTTGCTGGAGGCTTTAAAAAAGGAGACAAAACTCTATTCGAAAATTGAAATTTGTAATTCGCTTGTTTCATTTGGAAAAGATGCTGTGATCCCGTTGATCCATTTACTTGGGCAAATAGGGGATAACCGGCATGCTGCCATTCCGGAAACAGATTTTAAAAAGAAAAGTTATCCTTTGCCACGGGATATTGCAGGAAGGACATTGATCCGGATTGGGACAGTTGCCTTGCCTGATTTAATACTGACTTTAAGGAGCAAGGATAGAAGTTTGATAAGCGAATTGATAGATGTTATCGGATTTATTTGTTTCTATGAGCCACAACCCAACGTGTTTGGGGAATTAAAAGATTGCTTTTATCGAAACGAACAGGATGAATTGATAAAATGGAAGCTTTTCAGGGTTATGAGTTCCTTTCCTGGTAGTAGATTATTCCTGGAAGAGCAAAAAGAGGATAATGCCCGTTTAAAATGCGAAATTGAACGTAGTTTATCCTTATTGATATAACCCCTAGCCCCTAAAGGGGGATAAGAAGTGAAAGAATAGGGTTTTTGCAATAAAGTGATATTAGATATATATATACGAACAAGGAAAATAAATTAAATAAGAATAGAAACAATACTTAAAATCATAATCCCCTCTAAAGCCAGGCATCTTGTCTTTCTTATCCCCCTTTAGGGGTTAGGGGTTTTAAAATCGATAATTATGAAAAAACACATTATTCCAGCCTTATTGCTGTTAGCTTGCATAAGTGCCCAGCCACTTTCTTCTCAACAAAAACGTATCCTGGGTGATCCGGTTGATGTGAGCCTTGACTTCAAGGATTTTCACAACACATTTTTCTTTGCCGATAAACTGGCTTCGTTTGATCCGGCTACTGCCAAAGGGACTATCAGCTGGAAGCGCAGTTCGCTGTATACCCGCCAGGCCTTTGACGTAAATACCATTCTTCCTCAGGATCTTACCATGCTTGATTTCCCGGGTGCAGCCTACCAGCAGAATCCGGAACTTAGCTTTACAGTGGATTTTATAACACCCAGGACGCTCCGCATCAGGATGCTTACTACCCCCGTACAACCAAAACCTTTTGATTCACCGATGCTGGTGAAAGAACCGGGCAGCGATACTTCGTGGAAATACTCTAAAAGTAAAACCGGGCATATGTACCAGAGTGCATTCGGGAAACTGCTGATTGAAGAGAATCCATTCCGTATCATCCTCCTGGATACTACGGGCAAAATGCTTACCGATACACGTCGGTGGAAAGATAATGACTCGACTCAGGTTAAGATATTACCGTTCAATTTTATTAAAAAAGGTGTGGATAACAGCCGTGAGATAAATCCGGTATTCTCGCTTTCACCGAATGAAAAGATCTTTGGGTGCGGGGAATCATTTACTAAGCTCGACAAACGCGGTCAAAAGATAAACCTGTTCGTTACCGATCCCCAGGGACCGGAAACGGATATGATGTATAAGCCGATTCCATTCTTTATGAGCAACCGCGGCTATGGCATGTTTATGCATACTTCAGCACCTGTTACCTGTGATTTCGGGAATACCTATGTAGGGGCCAACAAGCTTTTCATGGGAGACGAAGCATTGGATTTGTTCGTTTTCATCGGAGAACCGAAAGATATCCTGAATGAATACACGGAGATAACAGGGAAAGCCTCCATGCCTCCACTATGGTCGTTTGGTACCTGGATGAGCCGTATCACCTATTTCGAACAAAAGGAAGGATATGAAGTGGCGGCTAAGCTTCGGGAGAATAAAATACCTGCCGATGTGATCCATTTTGATACCGGATGGTTCGAGACGGACTGGCAGTGTGATTATAAGTTTTCACCCTCACGCTTCAGCGATCCGCAAAAGATGATCAACGACCTGAAGAAGGATGGGTTCCACATATCCCTGTGGCAACTGACCTATTTTACACCCAAGAATAAGTTCTTCCCCGAGATTATTGACAAGAACCTGAACATCAAAAACAGCAAAGGGGAAATGCCGTATGAAGATGCCGTACTCGATTTTTCCAACCCGAATACGGTGAAGTGGTACCAGGATAAACTTGCCGGCTTGTTGAAAATGGGCGTGGGCGCCATCAAGGTGGACTTTGGGGAAGCAGCACCGCTGGAAGGTATGTATGCCTCCGGACGTGGCGGATGGTATGAACACAACCTGTACCCGTTGCGTTACAACAAAGCGGTGGCCGATATTACGAAACAAACCACCGGGGATAATATTATCTGGGCACGCAGTGCCTGGGCCGGCAGCCAGAGATATCCGCTCCATTGGGGTGGTGATGCTGCCAATACCGATATAGGTATGGAATCGGAACTTAGGGGAGGCTTGTCTTTCGGACTAAGCGGATTCTCTTTCTGGAGCCATGATATCGGGGGATTTGTTGTTTCTTCACCTGAAGACCTGTATCGTCGCTGGTTGCCTATGGGTTTTCTAAGTTCACACAGCCGGGCACATGGTGCGCCTCCCAAAGAACCTTGGTTATATAATAAAAGCTTTGTAAAGGCATTCCGCGAATCAGCAGAAATGAAATATAAGCTGATGCCGTATGTCTATGCGCAGGCTAAAAACTGTACTGAAAAAGGGCTGCCAATGTTACGTGCCCTGTTTGTTGAATATCCGAATGATCCGGGTGCATGGCTGGTAGACGACCAGTACTTGTTTGGTTCGGATATCCTGGTAGCCCCCATGATGCAACATGGCACCGGACGTCAGGTATATTTACCCGGAGGCAGCTGGATCGATTATCAGACAGGGAAAACATACACTGCCGGTTGGAACAGGATTGAGACATCTGAGATTCCCTGTGTTATCCTGGTACGTGAAGGAGCAGTTATTCCTTTTGCTAAGCTGGCACAATCAACCGATAAAATCGACTGGAAGAACATAGAATTGAAAGTGTACGGCAATCAGTCCACAGCTAACGGGCTGGTATGTATGCCTTCGGATAACAAGCTGGTGGAAGTATCCGTACTGAAAAAAGGAACGGGGTATCAGGTTGACAAAGGACAGATTCCAGGAGTAACTTATCAGGTGAAATAACATTGTTTTACCTATAATTTCAAATGACATTCGAATGAGATTAAAATTATGTATTCTTTTCGAGCTTACCTTAAGCATTTATGTTTCAGCACAACTGTCGATGCCAAAGGTATTCAGCAGCCACATGGTTTTACAACGTAATATCGAAATACCTGTATGGGGAAATGCCATACCGGGTACTGCTGTTACGGTTCAGTTGGAAGATAAAGTGATGAAAGGAATCACCGATGAAAACGGTAAATGGATGTTATATTTGCCACCATTTAAAGCAGGAGGACCTTATAAACTTACAGTCAGTGAGACGGCAGAACCGAAACATAGAATAAACTATGAGGATGTACTGATCGGGGATGTATGGCTGGCATCCGGTCAATCCAACATGGAACTGCAGGTACAGCAGGCCCGTGATGCAAGAACTGAGATACAGCATGCAGAATACCCGGAGATTCGTTTCTTCAATGTTCCTCACCGAAAGAGTGTCAAAGCAGAAACAGATATATCCGGAGGTGCCTGGCAGGCATGTGATACCTCGAGTGTTAAGACAGCATCGGCAGTGGCGTATTATTTTGCGCGGAAGTTGCACCTTGATTTGCAAGTACCCATTGGGATCCTGCAATCAACCTGGGGCGGTTCTCCCGTGGAAGCATGGACCAGCAGGGAGATGTTACTAAGCTCACCAGTATCCAGTAATGCAGTTCTAAAAAATGATGCAGTCACTCCCGCAGACTTTGTGAAGGATAGCCTGGATCTGATCAGGTTCTGGGATCTAGTCTATCACCCCCAGAATAAAACTGATGAGCTTATTACCCGACCCTCATTTGATGATTCTGCCTGGAAGGAACTGGATATGCCCAAAACCATTACAGGTTGGGGAATACCTCGATATGAAGGCATTGTATGGCTGCGTAAGACTATAGAAATGCCTGAAAATGCCATTACAGGCAATGTGACGTTGAATCTGGGTCATCCGGAAATGAACTACTCCCTTTATTTTAATGGGAAAGAGATCTGTAAAACCGTATGGAATGCCAACCCCATTCATTCGTATGCGATTCCGGCAAACTATATCCATGTCGGGACGAACACTATCTCGGTACGTATGGCAGTACTATGGGGTGGGGGTGGATTCAATCCGCCGGCTGAAGAAATGTATCTTTCTTATGGAAATAGCCGCATCAGCCTTGCCGGGAAATGGAAATACAGGAAAGACCTGGAACCATCCGTCCCGGTTATTCACAATTACCACTATTACCCGGGCTTTTTATACAATGCGATGATCAATCCGCTGATCCCTTATGGATTGAAAGGGTTTATATGGTATCAGGGTGAAGCGAATGACTCACTGGCATATAACTACCGTACCCTGTTCCCTATGATGATCACCGACTGGAGGATACGATGGCAGCAGGGGTATGTTCCCTTTTTGTATGTCCAGTTGCCGAACTATAGAAAGAGGCAGCAGGAGCCTATGGAAAGCCAATGGGCTGAATTGCGTGAAGCACAGGCCATGGCATTATCACAGCCCAACACAGGAATGGTTTGCACCATTGATCTAGGGGAAGCTGAAAGTATTCATCCGGTGAATAAACAGGATGTAGGCTTGCGACTGGCTTTACAGGCAGAGAAAACAGTATACGGAAAGAATATCCCGGCATCCGGACCTATGTACAGCAGCTATCGCATTGAAGGTAGTGCTATCCTCGTAAGATTTACGGATAACGGTTCAGGACTTACTACCAACGACCATCTATCTCCTCGGGGATTTACGGTGGCAGGACCGGATAAGAAATTTTATAACGCTAATGCAAAAATAGAGAAAGGTGAAATACGTATCAGCTCCGGGAAAGTAACCAATCCTGTTGCGGTAAGGTATGCCTGGAGCGATAACCCGGATTGCAATACAACCAATGCCGATGGTTTCCCAATGATTCCTTTCCGTACCGATACCTGGAAAGGAATAACCGAGAGGTAATTCACACGATCATAATAAAAGAGCAATACATTCATTGATATTTTTAAATCAGGAAACTCGATCAAATATCAAAAAGTCTTTAAATCAATAATCTATAAATCTAGGAATGAATAATCAGATAATTAACTCCACCTTTTGTCTCTGAATGAACATGAGTTTTTGCTGATAATTATTCATAATGAAATTTGACACTAAAATGAAAACTACCAAGATTAAAATTCTGTTATTCATTGCAATTCCTATCTTTTTTTGCTCTTTATCTGAAGCTCAGGGATTGTATGTTGGAGCTAATTATCATCCCCATGATGATAAGAACCTTGAAAAAATAAAAAGCAATATTCAGTTAATGAAAGCTGCCGGACTTAATTCTGTACGTATGGGGCATTTGGCATGGGACAGTTATGAACCTTCAGAAGGACAGTTTGACTTTGAATGGTTTGATAAGGTAATGGATATGATGAGCGATGCCGGAATTAAAGTTATTTTGGATATTGCTGTACGACCCGCACCCATGTGGTTGCACCATAAGTTTCCATCAATTGACGTTATTGATAAAAATGGCGATGTCCAGTATCCGAACCATCGTTACATGGATGATATTGGTGACCCTATGTATCAACAATATGCACTACGCTATGCTGATGCCATTACAAAGCGGTATGCAAAACACAAGGCTTTGGTAGCTTTCGGTGTAGATAATGAGTCCGGTGATGGACCTGTTTCATATTCAGAAACAGTAAAACAAAGATTCATCGTTTGGTTGAAGAATAAATATACCAACCTGGAAAATTTAAATAAAGCATGGGCTACCCAGCGTTGGTCAAGAAGGTTTAATCAATTTGATGAAATAGGCCTTCCTGTAGCAGCTTACTCCAATGATGTGCCGGAAAGGATGCTTGATTTCAGGCGTTTTGTTTCGGATGAAGTCAATAAGTTCCTTCTTAAAATAATTGATAAGGTAAACACCAATGCACCGAATGCATTGGTAAATACGAATGCCTGGTATTACAGTCCATTGAAATATTTTGACTATTCACAAATTGCTTATTCAGGCAAAATGACACGGGAGGGTTGTGGTTTTTATCCGGGAAATTCTTTAACGACCAATTGGGGTGTTATGAATTCTTTGTTTGGAATTTCACGTATTCAATTTGAGAGTACAAACCCTTTCTGGTGCAGTGAATTTACAACTATGACAGCTGTTCCCAATTCTATCCGTAAGTCTGCTTACGCCACATTGATGTATGGCAACCAAATGGTTTGTGGTTGGACATGGCAAAGCATGCATTCAGGTGAAGAACAGTATCTGGAAGGAATGCTTGATTGGGACGGTATACCAAACCGTAAATATGATGAATATAAAAAAATAGCTACGGAGTTTAAGAAAATCGGAAAATATTTCCCGTACAAAGTACAATCAGAAGTGGGTTTGGCTTTTTCTTTTCCCAGCCAGATAGCCGCTAGTTCTTTCCCGGAACAACAGGAAAACCAACTTCAGGAGTGTTTTAATTTGTTTTATTACCGCAATATGGATGCACGGGTAGTGGAAATCAGTAAAAGCCCTATGCAGTTCAAACTGTTGATTGTACCTGGAGTAACTGTTATGGATGAAACAACTGCAACCAAAATACGTGATTTCGTTCAAAAAGGCGGAACTGTTATTATGACAAGCAATTCGGCTGTTGTTGATGAAACAGGAAAAGTCTTTGCAACAACTCATCCGGGTCGTTTAAGCGATGTTTTCGGAATAAGGATAGCCGGTTTCGAAGAAACAGAGGCATATAATGAAATATCCCGGAAATCATATAAGGGTAGAAAACTTGAGTTTATGTATAAAGGAAAAGCCATTGATACAGAGTCAGCAAGGTTCGATATCATTGAATCGAAAGGAGCTGAAATTATCGGAAGCATAACCAGTCTAGATAAGGATTACCCGATTATTACTTCAAATAAATATGGCAACGGAAGAGCAATTTATATTGGACTTCCTGCAAAAGGAGAGATTCTTGATTCCTTGCTTAATGAGTTGATCGTAGAATTGCACATAAAAAAAGGTCCCGTAGTACCTTCCGGCGTAATGGCCAGACAGATTGATAAGAACCACTTCTTATACCTGAATGTTAGTAGTGAATCAAAATCGATACAAATGGCAGGAAAAAGTAGAAGTCTCCTATTAGACAGGAATTACGACGGTAGTTTTACTATTTTACCTTATGAACCTGAATTTATTGAAATAAAGGATTGATGGTCTGAATTCCAAAACGTTTCAATAATTATCAGGACATCAGTTTTTAGGTGAACTAAAAATAGGTTGAAAAACAGATTCAGAGTGATATTATCCTGATAATTTTAGTTCGTGGTTTTCAGTATGATTTGTCATAAAAGTAGGATGAGCCGATAGGGTTTAGTGTAAACAAGAAATAATAAATGTAATTGTATGATCAAGTGTTTTTTATACGGAATGATTCTTTCCGTGTGTTCCGTCGGTATTAACAATGCACAGGTAAAAGCACCTGCCCCTTTTGGTCCTATTCCAACTGAAAATCAGATGAGATGGCAGGAAATGGAATCTTATGCTTTTGTCCATTTTTCATTAAATACCTATACGGACCAGTCTTGGGGATTCGGGAATGAGGATGTCAAACTATTTAATCCTGAAAAATCGGATTGCCGTCAGTGGGCACGTATTTGCAAAGAGGCAGGCATGAAAGGAATCATCATCACAGCAAAGCACCATTGCGGTTTTTGCCTTTGGCCTTCTAAATATACGGAGTATTCAGTGAAAAATGCTCCCTGGAAAAATGGAAAAGGGGATATGGTTCGTGAAATGGCTGATGCGTGCAAAGAATACGGCCTGAAATTGGGAATATATTTGTCACCTTGGGACAGAAATAGCCCCGATTACGGGGAACCTGAATATATTACTTATTTTCGCAACCAGCTTACCGAACTTTTGACCAACTACGGGCCAATTTTCGAAGTGTGGTTTGACGGAGCAAATGGCGGTAATGGATATTACGGCGGAGCCAATGAAAACCGCACCATTGACCGTACAACTTATTACGATTGGAAGAATACTTACAAACTGATCCACAAACTACAGCCCAATTGTGTTATATGGAACGATGGAGGTGACAGAGGTGATTTGCGCTGGGTTGGAACAGAAGAAGGCCTTGTTGGTGAAACAAACTGGAGTTTATTGAATGCTACTGGAGAAGTACCCTGGAATATGTTGCATTATGGCCTGGAGAATGGGAATGTGTGGGTACCTGCTGAAGTAAATACTTCCATAAGACCTGAATGGTTTTATCATCCGGGTGAAGATAGTAAAGTAAAAACAGTTCCTCAATTGATGGATCTTTACTATAACTCTATTGGACGTAATGCCTCCATGTTGCTCAACTTCCCGATTATGCCCAATGGACTGATCCATCCAAACGATGAAAAAGCATCTCTTGAATTTTCAAAAGCTGTGAAGGAAACATTTGCACTTAATCTTGCCGAAAAGAAGAAAGCAGAAGCATCCAATGTTCGTGAAAATGTAAAAGAATTTGGGGCAGGTATGGCAATAGATAGCAATGAAGATACCTATTGGACTACCGATGATACTATAACAAAAGCTTCAATGATAATCGATTTAGGAAAGCCAACCTTGTTCAACCGGTTTCTTGTTCAGGAATATATCCGTTTGGGACAACGTGTAAAATCTTTCACTCTTGAAGCTCTCGTTGACGGGAATTGGAAGGAACTGGCAAAAGCAACTACTATCGGTTATAAGCGTATTCTTCGTTTCCCCAGTGTAAAAGCAACTAAGGTGCGTTTCACCATTACAGATTCTAAAAGTTGCCCTCTAATTTCGAATATTGGGATATATAACGCACCGGTATTCCTGAACCTTCCCACTATTGTCAGAAACCAATCCGGCGAAATAGCTATCTCCACGGATGATATCGGTCCATTTTTTTACTATACTATAGATGGCAGTGAACCGACCCCGAAATCTAAGAAATATGACGGTCCTGTTCCAACACAAGGGAAAGTGGAGGTTAAGGCAATTGCTTACGATCCTACTAGTGGTAAAAGCAGCCCTGTATGCCAGGAGAAATTTGATATCTGTCGAAAGGATTGGATAATTGTTGGAATCGAAGATGAAAAGTCAAAATCTATATTTGACGGAAACACTTCTACGGTATGGCACCAGAGCAATGATAAAAAATTGCCAGTTGACTTGATCATCGATTTGGGGAGTGATTATAATCTATGTGGTTTCAAATACCTTCCGGATCAGAATAAATGGAGCTCCGGTATCATAACCAATTACCAGTTTTATGTTTCTGCCAACAACAAAGAATGGAAATTAGTGAGTGAAGGCGAATTTTCCAATATCAAAAACAACCCACTATGGCAAATCAAGAAGTTTATCACCGAAAAAGCACGCTATATCAAGTTAAGAGCTTTGAAAAACACTGAAGGTAATGATATTATCGGTTATGCTGAAGTTGATGTGATTACAAACTAATTTGCATATAGAAATGATTAAAACGAAAGCAACATCTGTTTAGAAGTCCCGCTTTAGTAAAAAGAAAGAACATCTGTTCAAGTTTCAACGTGATTTTTAAAACTTAATTTACTGGGACAATTCAAAAAAATATGTCATAAACAGGTGTTGATGAATTGATTTTAAAAATAGATAATTAAAATTTAGAGTATAATCAAAATATAAAAGATGAAAACAAAACATTTATTTGCTATTCTTGTAAGCCTGTTTGTAGGCAGTGCGTTGGCTCAAAGTAATTCTAACATGCCTATTTTACAGGAACGCATAATCAGTGCGAACTTTAATAGTGAAAAGGGACCGCTCAATACCATGTTTAAGGAATGCATTGGTGCCGGTCGTGCGAATGAAGGGTTGCGAGCTGACTGGCAGCAACAACTGGCATATGTCAAGAAAGAATGTGATTTTAAATACATCCGCATGCATGGGCTTTTAACCGATGATATGGGTGTATACCACGAGGATAAAAACGGGAAACCTGAATATAGTTTCATGTATATTGACAAACTGTTTGATTTTCTACTAAGCATCGGGATAAAGCCATTCGTTGAACTGGGATTTATGCCATCACAACTGGCCAGTGGATCACAGACTATATTCTGGTGGCGGGGAAATGTGACGCCTCCAAAGGATTATACCAAATGGGAAGACCTGATTCGCCAACTTACCCTTCATTTCACTGAACGTTATGGAGTGGATGAAGTAAAGTCCTGGTATTTTGAAGTGTGGAATGAACCGAATTTATCCCCTGGTTTCTGGACAGGAACGCAGGCTGAATACTTTAAGTTGTACCAGTATTCGGCACATGCCATTAAAAGTGTAAACAAATCGTATCGTGTTGGGGGTCCAGCTACTGCAGGTGCTGCCTGGGTACCTGAAATGATAGAGTTTTGTACCAAGAACAATGTTCCTATTGATTTTATCAGTACCCATGCTTATGGTGTGAAGCAAGGATATCTGGATGAATACGGAAACTCAGGCACTGTTCTCAGTAAAGATCCAATGTCTGTAAGTGGGGATGTCCTGAATTCACGCAAGCAAATAGCCGCTTCTTCAATGCCTGACCTGCAACTTCATTATACCGAATGGAGTTCTTCATACACTCCAGCCGATCCGATCCATGACAGCTATCACCAGGCAGCTTATATCCTTGAAAAGATCAAACAGGTTGGGATTGCCGCCAATTCCATGTCATACTGGGTATTTACCGATGTCTTTGAAGAACCGGGACCACGGTTTACTCCTTTCCATGGTGGATTTGGGCTGTTGAATACACAAGGAATAAACAAGCCGGCCTTTTACTCCTATCAGTTTATGAATAAGCTGGGGAGCACGGAGTTGAAGAATAGCGATACCCGATCATGGGTTTGTAAAAATGCAACCGGCAATGTCGAAGTACTGTTGTGGGATTTCACGAATACACTTCCGGAAGATTCGGTTAACAATCAAGCCTATTACGTTCGCGATTTGCCTGCTAACCGCAAAGGGAAAGTAACTCTGAATATCGCAGGTATCCCACAAGGAACGTATACCCTTGAAATCCATAAAGTGGGTTATCATGCCAATGATGCATACTCAACCTACCTGGCAATGAATAAACCTCATGACCTGACTATCCAACAAGTCGCACAAATCAAGAAACAAAATGATGGTTCGCCGGTTTCTACTGAAACGATACAGGTGAAAGGAAATGGATTATTCAACAAGATCCTTGAACTGCGTGAAAACGATGTTTATTTTTTAAATCTTGTAAAACAATAAATATAAAAATCAGGTTTCCTTGATTTAATAAGAATAATTGATCCCCGGTCAGTCCAGTGAATTATCCCCGGGGACAATGTTTCCCGTTGTATTGGATAATGAATGGCAGCAAGTTAAACGTATTTATCGGATGTATTGGATATTCCGGTAAATACGTTAATTTTGCGGCTGAAAGTAAGTGGCTGTTCGTGGAAGTTACCGGTTGAATAAATATCAACATACAAATTTAGATCATGAAAAAAATCAGTATCATTACCATTGCCTTCATGTCTATGCATGTAGGAGGAACTTTTGCCCAATCGGATCATATTTTATGGTACAATCAACCCGCTACCTATTTCGAAGAGAGTCTGGTATTAGGGAATGGTAAAATGGGTGCATCTGTATTCGGCGGGGTTAATTCCGATAAGATATTGTTGAATGATGCCACCCTTTGGTCGGGCGAACCGGTAAATGCCAATATGAATCCGGAGGCATACAAGAATCTTCCTGCCATCCGTGAAGCTTTGAAAAATGAAGATTATCAACTGGCTGATCAGCTCAATAAAAAGCTGCAGGGGAAATTCTCAGAATCGTATGCACCACTGGGTACCTTATTCCTGAATTTCAAACATGCAGGCAACCCGCAGAAATACTACCGTCAGCTGGATATTTCAACTGCTGTTTCACGGGTAGAATATGAAGTAGATGGGGTAAAATTCACCCGTGAATATTTTGTATCCTATCCCGATAAGCTGATGGCTATAAAACTTACCAGCAGTAAGAAAGGTGCGCTGAATGTCGATATTAAGTTTGAAAGCCTGTTGAAATACAATCTTGCCATCACCGATAATACTCTACAGGCAAATGGCTCAGCACCTGTCCAGGCAAAACCAAGCTACCTGGGAAAAACAGAGAATGCAGTAGCGTAT
>Ga0302271_10002218_pt1 | contig 17731 bp, 17 predicted proteins | sample III_Bog_N1_1_FD_198767 | JGI IMG/M metagenome (GOLD analysis project Ga0302271, IMG submission 198767) | Peat permafrost microbial communities from Stordalen Mire near Abisko, Sweden - III_Bog_N1_1 | ecosystem: Environmental > Terrestrial > Soil > Wetlands > Peat | place: Sweden: Abisko...
TGACGGGAGTATCTTTGAAAAAAAACCACTGGAGCAACTATCTTCGGAGGGCAATATGGCCGCATTTAAACATAGGGGCTTTTGGAAACCCATGGATACGCTGAGAGATAATATCGAGTTGAATGAAATGTGGGATAAAGGGGAAGCACCCTGGAAAGTGTGGTGACCAATTTATAATTTATAATTCATATTATAATTCATAATTCTTAATTCTTAATTCTTAATTCTTAATTGGGATGGACTTAGATATATATCAAAATTTCTATCAAGGAAAGCGGGTTCTAATTACAGGACATACTGGTTTTAAGGGCTCCTGGCTGGCGATATGGTTGCATGAACTGGGTGCGGAAGTGATTGGGTTCGCCTTAGATCCATATTCAGAAAGAGATAATTTTGTATTATCCGGAATAGGTACTAAAATAAAAGCTGATTTACGGGGTGATATACGGGATGGACAATTGTTGAAAGATGTATTTCAACAGTACAAACCTGAAATTGTATTTCATTTGGCAGCACAACCGTTGGTGCGATTGTCCTATGATATTCCTGTTGAAACGTATGAAGTGAATGTAATGGGCAGTATCCATGTGATGGAGGCCATACGGGCAACCGACAGCGTGAAAGTGGCTGTGATGATTACCACCGATAAATGTTACGAGAACCGGGAACAACTGTGGGGGTACCGTGAGAACGAAGCCATGGGAGGATATGATCCTTATTCTTCCTCCAAAGGAGCTGCTGAAATAGCCATTGCTTCGTGGAGAAGGTCTTTCTTTAACCCTGAAGATTATTCAAAACATGGAAAGTCTATTGCCAGTGTGCGTGCCGGCAATGTGATAGGTGGTGGTGACTGGGCGTTAGACCGCATTATCCCCGATTGCATCAAAGCCCTGGAAGCAGGCAAACCCATTGAGATACGAAGCCCTAAAGCTATACGCCCCTGGCAACATGTACTGGAGCCATTGAGCGGTTATATGCTATTGGCCAGTAAGATGTGGGATGAACCTACGAAATACTGTGAAGGCTGGAATTTTGGACCTCACGCTGAATCTATAGCAACTGTATGGGATGTGGCTAGTAAAGTAGTAGAGAATTATGGAAGTGGTGAATTACAGGATTTATCAAATCCTTCTGCTTTGCATGAAGCAAAACTATTAATGCTCGATATTTCCAAAGCAAAATTCCAATTGGGATGGGAACCACGAATGAATATTGATCAGACCGTAGAATTGACTGTAGATTGGTATAAACGATATAAGACAGAGAGTATTTATGAACTTTGCTTGCAACAAATAGCAAAATTCGTGTAATTCGTTTTTAATTCGTGATAATTAGTATTTATATAGTGATAATTAGTATTATATAATGAAGATAAATGAAACTCCTTTTGAAGGATTACTGATTTTAGAAACTATAAATTTTACAGACAACAGAGGCAGTTTCCAAAAGCTTTTTAATTTAGAATTCTTCAAAGAGAATCAATTGGATAACGATTTTAAGGAATTCTATTTCTCTGTATCCCAGAAAGATGTGATAAGGGGTATGCACTTTCAATTACCACCTTTTGAACATACTAAACTGGTTTACGTAAGCAAGGGAAAGATACTTGATGTTGCAGTAGATTTAAGAAAGACCTCAAAAACTTACATGCAGCATTTTTGTATTGAATTGAATGATTCGGATGCAAAGTATGTATATATCCCCAAAGGCTTTGCTCATGGATTTCTTTCTTTAGAAGACGAAAGCATAGTTAACTATGCACAAACTTCCTGCTACTCAAAAGAATCGGATTGTGGAATTGCATATAACTCTTTTGGATTTGATTGGCAGATTACCAACCCAATAGTTTCAAGCAGAGATTTGACTTTTGAAACTTCGAATAACTTTAAATCACCATTCTGATGAATATATTAGTAACTGGAGCTACCGGGTTTATAGGAAAAAAACTTATTCAAAGTTTACTATCTGAACATGAAGTACATATACTGGTTCGTCCTAATTCTAACTGGGAGAGTGCCGGCGTTAAACATGTTTTTATTTTCGATGATAATCATCAACAACTTGCCGATTATCTTGGAAATAACAAAATTGAGGGCATTATTCATTTAGCCTCTTTATATATTGCTCAGCATGAAACTAATGATATAAAAGATATTATTCTTTCAAACATTTATTTAGGTACCGCTTTGATAGAAGCAGCAAAAATAGCAGAAGTTAAATGGTTCTTGAATACTGGAACATTTTGGCAAAACTGTTTATCCGATGCCGAAGAGTATTGTCCCGTGAATCTATATGCTGCTTCTAAACAGGCATTTATTGATATGGCAAGATTTTATACCGAGTCATCGAGTATAAACTTTGTAACATTAAAAATATGTGATACATACGGTAAAAATGATACAAGACCAAAAATATTAAACCTTTTTAAACGGATATCTGAATCTCAGGAAACACTTTCTATGTCTCCCGGAGATCAATTATTGGATTTATTGTATATCGATGATGTAATTTCAGGTTTTCTATGCCTTATTAAGCATTTGGTTAATAAAAATATTCAAGGGAATGAATATGTATTAAGAGCACAGAAGCGATTTACTTTAAAGGAACTGGCAACAGTTTATAGTAAAGTAAGCGGGAAAAAGCTAAATATTGAATGGGGGGGGAGACCTTATAGAAACAGAGAAGTTATGGAACCCTGGAATGGAGGAGTAATATTACCGGATTGGAAACCAAATTTTGATGTTGAAACAGGCATTAAAATTTTCTTAGAACTAAAATGAATATAACATTATCAAAAAAAGATGTAGTTTGGGGTTATTTTGCTCAGTTTTTTTCAATGGCATCAGGAATACTAGTGTTACCATTGATTTTACGCCTTCTCACACCAGAAGAAATAGGCATGAACTATTTGATGTTGACTGTTGGATCAATGGTTTCGTTATTTGATTTTGGTTTTGCCCCTCAATTTGGACGAAATATAAGTTACATATTTAGTGGAGCGCAAGTATTATTAAAAGAAGGCATTGAACTTAATGATGGAGAAAAAAAGGATGTGAATTATCGTTTGCTTGCCACCATGATCAAAACAGCTAAGTATATTTATCAGATATTGTCTTTTATTGTTTTGTTTGTTATGTTGACATTTGGTACACTCTACATATACAAAGTAACTAATGGTTTTAGTAATGTCCATAATTCGTTGATCATTTGGACTGTCTATTCTGTGTCGACATTTTTCAATGTTTACTATACTTATTATACTTCTTTGTTATCCGGTCAAGGGAAAATTATGGAAACAAAGAAAGCTATGGTTTATTCAAAAATAACTTATATTGTTCTTGTTTTAGTCCTGTTATTGAGTGGAGTTGGATTGTTGGGTGTATGTATTGCCAATCTAATAGCACCATTTGTTAGTCGATATTTATCTCACAACTATTTTTTCACAAAAGAATTAAAAAATAAAATTGAAATATTTAGTATTTCAAAAAAAGAAGAGTTAGAACTATTTTCAATAATCTGGCATAATTCAAAGAAATTAGGAGTAGTATTTATAGGATCTTATGCTATATCGAAGTTTGGAATGTTTTTGGCGGGTTTATATTTGACTTTAAGTGAGGTTTCTTCTTATGGATTAATGATGCAATTGGTTGGAATTATATTGGGAATTTCAGGAACACTATTTGTAATACTAGAACCTAAGTTATCAGCATTAAAAGTGACAAATCACAAACTAGAACTTTTAAGATCTTTTTCGTTTTCATTAGGAGTATTGTATCTGTTGTTTATTTTGGGAGCGATATGTTTACTTTTTATAGTTCCACCACTTTTAATTATTATGAAATCAAATGCCTTTTTACCTTCTTTTGGCATAGTATTGCTTTATTTAATAGTGATGTTATTGGAAGCAAATCACACTTTTTTTTCAACAATAATAGTTATAGGGAATAGTGTCCCTTTTATGTGGGTTGCTTTAATTTCTGGGGTATTAATTGCTTTTGGAAGTTATCTATCATTATCCTTTACTTCTCTGGGTTTATTGGGACTTATAATAGTACAAGGTATTGTACAACTAGCATACAATAATTGGAAATGGCCATATGTTGTTTGCAAAGAATTTGGTGTTAATTTCTTTCATTTTATATATCTTTCGATTATAGAGGTATTTAATAGATTTTTTAAATTGATTTAGAAGTTTATTTTTAATTTTCCAAGTCTATATTAAAATAATAAATAGATATTTCCAATAAAGTTGATAAATCGCATATAATATTTCTAATATAATAATTAAAAATACAAAACTATTACCGATAATTTGTAAATAAATTAAAAAAGCAAATGAAAATTTATGGATCATTCTAAAAATACTTTTCTTGTAAGCGTTGGTATTCCAGTGGTTAAATCTAATTTTTTATTAACCACAATCGAATCTTGTCAAAAACAAACTTATAAAAATTTGGAGATTCTTATTCTTAACAATGCTTCAACAAAAGAAAAAGGTGATGAAATTGAATCTATAGTTAATGGATTTAATGATAATAGAATAAAATATTACCGGAATGAAATACAATTACCGATGATAGAAAACTGGAATTGTGTTTTTAAATATGCAAAAGGTGAGTTTTTTTCGCTTTTGTGTGATGATGATATGTGGGAACCTGAATTTATACAAGAATTAATTTTTTTATCATACAAATACCCTACAACAAATTTATTTCATAGTAGGGTATTAATTACCCAAAAAAATGAAATCAAAAATTCTTTTTATTCTCCTCTTTGCTTTGAATATGAAAATTGTCTAGATTTTATGTATCATCGTTTAAAAGGCTGGAGATTCCATTTTCTATCTGATTTTATTGCAAGAACATCTGCATTAAAGGAAATTGGAGGGTTTATTGAATTACCTGATGGTTGGGGTAGTGATGATATTACTTGGTTTAATATTGCAAAAGATGGAGGTGTTGCATATAGTGATAAACCACTATTTATTTATAATAATAACCCGGAAAATATTTCGAATAGTAATAATAATAATAATAAATTTGAAAGCTTACCAATTTATATTAAATTTGTAAAAGATATAATATCAAATATTCCAATAAATGATTCAACTGATAAACTCAATAAACAGTTTATTTTAAATGAGCTACCAGCATATCAAAAAAGATATTTTATTATATTGACAATTAGTAAATTTAAAAATAAAAAATATATTCTTAAGCATTTTATGCCTTTTTTGGTCTTCTTATATAAAGGTTATAAAATATTGAGTAAAAGTAAATTTAAATCAACTTGACATTTTGGTTTATTTAAGACAATATATGCTTTAATCTATCAATTAATATCAGCAGAATAATCTTGATTTATCTTTAAGGCTTAATACCTATTTACAATCACCTAAGTACAATATTTACGAAAACATAATTAAAAATAAATCAATTAAATTTAAAGTTTATTCTCATTTAATAATAGTGTGTCTTTGTAACATTTATTAAATTTATATGCTTTAACAAAAAGTATAAATTCACTTTTTATAAATGGAAATAATATATCAAAATAACAATTCTATCTACATTGAGTTAAATAACCATCAATAAATTTGAATTAAAAATAAAAAAAATAATTATTTTATATAATTGTTAAATTGTTATTAAAAAATATATACTAAAAAATACAAAAGTGTAAATAAGCTTGTAATTTACAAATTAAATTTAAACATATGCAAATAAAATCGTATAGTGCGGTTTTATGTAAAATAAATTAAATATGAAAAAAAAAATATGTTGGGTGACAAGTGATTGTTTTGTTGATGTGGATTTCAATATTGAAATTCTTAGCTTTATTTTAGAAATATATGATATTGATTGGTATATATTATTTCCAGTAGAAAAATCAAAATTTATTAATTTTGATTTTTCTGAAATTCAGAATTTAGAAGGGATAAGAATTTTTAAAATTATTTCTACCTACAAATCAGGTGATTTGCGAAGATTAACTATGTATATTCAGTTATATAAAGATATAAAAAATTCTACTCCAGATATTATATATATAAATTCTCCGGTTTCACCATATATCCTTTTATTAGTTTATATGCTAGAAAAAAGAAAAATTATTTTAACAACTCATGAAGGTTTTATTCATTCTGGTTTTAATAATCAAAAAATTAGGAGAATAATGCGAAGCATGATTTTTAATCATGCTTCATTTATAAATCTATTTTCCATTTCACAATCAAAAATTTTTCTAGAACATAATAAGAGTAAAACCATATATACAATCCCTTTATGTTTGAAGTCTTTTGGATCCGTTGATCTTGAAAAAAGGAATGATACTATTGTTTTTTTGATATTTGGAAATATTTGTTACGAAAAAAACATAGAACTTTTAATTAAAGCTGCTTGTAATATTTATGAAAAGGGTATTAGGGGATTTAAAATATCTATCAATGGTATGTGTGATAATTGGGATTATTATTTAAAAGAAATCAAATATCCACAGATTTTTGAAAATGATATTAGGTTGATTGATAATAAAGAAATCCCAAAATTGTTTTCCGAATGCCATTATCTTGTTCAACCATATAGAATAGTATCTCAAAGTGGACCTTTAAAAATCGCATTTAATTATAATCTTCCAGTAATATGCTCAAATTTACCAGGATTTAGCGATGAGGTCATCTCAAATGTAAATGGATTCTTATTTGAATCATGTAATGTTAATTCATTAGAAGATGTATTAATTGAATGTATAAAAAAAAATCCTTTAGATTATATTCAATTAATTGAAAAAATGAAAATATACACAAAGAAAAAATATTCAAATTTTTCTTTGTCTCAAATGTATCTCAATATGTTTAATGATTTGCTTAAACTTTAAATTTCCAAATATTGAAATTAACTTTGAATTAAAATTTTAAGTTGTTTATATAGTATTTATTTGTTGAAATTAAAAGCAATAAAGGATAATGATTGAAGCTATAAAATTTGTTATACTCAGTATTCAGTATTATACTTTTTTGAATTATATAGGAAATTAATACAAAAATATTATAAATTATAAAGGCCAAAAGGTAAAAGTTTAGTTTACTAAGCAACAATGATAAAATACTTATGACAAATAAATTTAATAAATATTGGTGTGATATACATAATAAAAATATTACTTTTCTAAATTCTATATTGTTAATACTGACTCCACTTGCAATATTTAATTTTTATAACTATGTAAACGCACCATCATTTTTAAAAATCATAAGTTATATTGTTTTTCCAATAGTCTTTATATATTGCTTTAAAACAATTTTATATTCGCATTTTTATCTTTCGAAATTATATAAGTTGTTGCTATTTTCTACTTTTATGTCGATGATAATGGCATATATATATCATTCACAATCTTTTGAATTATCATATCGAATATGTGCTTTTGGATTTTTAGGATATATATATTATTTTCTGCTTCATCAAATTAAGCCATCTGTCAAAACGGTGGAAATACTTATTGTCATATTCTTGTTGATATATATATTTATCTGGTTATATGCTTTATCACAGGCACCACACCTTGTATTTGGACAAAGTGGATTTGAAGATGCTAAATCGGTTGATTTTGATAGAGGTGTCTTTAGAATAAAAATAGTAGGTGATTGTTTTTTGCCTTTATCAATTTTCTATTTTATAAATAAGTATATTTCAACAAGAAAACTAATATTTTTGATATTTTCGATATTAATTTTCTTTATAGTTATATTGCATGTAACTAGACAATTAATATTTTTTTCATTTTTGTTATCGATTTTATATTTGATGAAAAAACGTAAAATCATGAGAATCTTGATAGTGTTTACACTAATTTTGATAATCTTCTCACCAAATATATTAAAATTTTCACAAAATTCAATATTAGGACTTCTTATCAACACAACCTCTAATCAGATTAATGATAATATTGAGAATCAAGATGTTAGACTACTGTGCTATAAGCACATTTTTTTAGACTTCCCGAATAACCCGCTAACAATCTTATTCGGAAATTGCATGGAACACTCAAATTCACTTTATGGTGATTATATAAGAAGAACTATGTCATCTAAAGGTTTGTATCCTAGCGATGTTGGTTATGCAGCTATATATTTATACAATGGATTATTAGGATTTTATATATTTATGTCAATATTTATAAAGTCTTTAACAGCTAAAATAGATCCAGATTATTATTATATAAAGTTGTTATTTATATATATATTGATAATTAATTTTACTTCAATTCCTTTAATAGGAGCTGCAATAGCAATATGCATGTGTAGTTATATAATAGATAAGAAAGTGTTAAAACAGCCTAGGAAAATTTAAATTAGAAATAAAATAAACATTAATAAATACATTTTGCCACATTTATTTTGCCTGAATTATTAAAATAACATCAAATAAATTTAAATATTTTGTCATTAAAAAAAGTCATTAAGTATTTTTGTTTAAAAGTATGAGTCTGTATTATAAAGCTTTTAGTAAAATATTTATTAAGATAATGAATTACAAGGATAACTGTTTATCTTAAGTTAATATTGAAATTTTAAATGATTACGAACCTAATTATATTACAATAAAATTATTATAATTATTAATAATTTGTTCAAATTTATTTGCTTATAAATAATTTTTTTTTTTAGTAATTATTTCACCTAAGTATTTAACAGAGAATTATATACTTTCAGAAATATAGATTACGAATTTACTAATAGACTTTCTTTACTATATTTAATATTTTAACTAAATGAAAACCGACTCAATATCGATAATTATAGCTACATTTAATGCGGAAAGTGTACTTGAAAGATCTCTTAAATCTATAGAACCACAATTGAGCAAATCATGTGAATTAATCATAATTGATGGAGGGTCCTATGATTCTACATTATCAATAATCGAATCGCATAAACTTAATATAAGTTATTTTATATCAGAACCAGATAAAGGTATTTACGATGCTTGGAATAAGGGTATAATAAAAGCAAAAAATGAATGGATAATGTTTATTGGCGCTGATGACCAATTAGGAATTGATACTATTAGTCTATACCAAAAATTTATAAATGACAATAATGATAATTATTATGATTTAATATCTTCACAAAGGAGACAAGTTGCACTTGACGGAAGTACACTCAGGATAGCAGGAAACCAATGGAAATGGCCATTGTGTAAAAAAGGGATGTTTATAACTCATCCTGGAGCACTTCATAATAAAAGTATTTTTGTTAAATATGGATTGTACGATATAAATTATAAAATTGCTGGAGATTATGAATTATTATTACGAGCTAAAAATGAATTAAGGACTGTTTTTATTCCTTTAGTCACTATAGATGTTAGTGAAGGAGGAGTAAGCGATTCATTTGCTGCAATAAAAGAACAGTACGACGCTGTAATAAAAAATAAAATTGAAATTCCGTTAAAGGTTTTTCTAACTATTTCGGTTACTACTGCGAAATTTTTTGTAAAGAGATGTTTTAAAAAAGTTGGAATTAATATTCATATTAAAGGAAATAATGAAATTGCATAGTGCACAGAGGGATTTATATTGGGATTTTTGTAAATCAATGGCAATCATCATTGTTATTCTCGGTCACTGTTTACAATATCTAGGATCTATAAATTTGATGGTTCACCCATCAAATAATTTTATGTATCGCTTTATTTATTCTTTTCATATGCCTTTTTTTATTTTTATCAGTGGATATTTTGTGAGTTTTCATAAAGAATCACTCATAAGTATATGTAAAAAAAAGTTTATCCATCTTATATTACCAACAATTTTATGGGCTCTAATTATTTATCTTTGTATATCTTTACCATTTCATTTAGTTAAACATGATTTTTCTTCAAAGAACTTTCTCCTAAGTTTATTAGACTTTATGCTTAATGGATTTTGGTTTTTGAAGGTTTTATTTATATTGACAATTGCACTTTCATTTTCTAAAATTACATTTAAAAGCAATTTATTAGTTTATTTTTCAACTATTATATTTATTCATTTAATCTATATTTGTAGAATTCCTCATGGAGGAGGTGCAGTAAAATTCTTATATTTCTTTATCGCAGGTTCTGTTTTCCGTGATTATCCTTTATTAAAACAAAAACTTTTTAAAAAGAAAATATTTTTAATATGTTTTTCAATATTCTGTGTATTATATTATATTAATAATGAAAATATATTGACATTTTACGATTTGTTTTCTTTAAACCATTTCAATTTAAAAGCAAGATTATTTCAAATATCAATAGGTTTGTTTGGAATATTTACCTTTTTGCAAATATTGTATTATTTATACAATATAAGTGTAAATAGTAAAATAGTTCAATTTCTTTGTTTGGTAGGTCGTAAAACTTTAGAATTATATATTTTACAAACTGTAGTTTTAGAATTTGTACTTTCGAGAGTAATTAATTTAGATATAAATATTTATATGTATAGTCTTATTGTTTGTCCATTGGCAAGCCTTTTAATTTATTTATTTTTACTTATTCTGATTAAGGTAATTGAATCACGGAATTTATTATATAAACTCTTATTTTGTAAATTTTGATATGCTAAAAAATGTATTGATTGTGCTAGATTCCTTTGATTATATGGAAAAAGAAATTGAGACTAGATCTAATTTATCTTTAATATGTAACCCTGAATTTTTCTATACTAGATATGAAAATAAATTAATTCAATTTTTTCAAAAGACACCTTTGATAAGTGGGCCTTTAAATCATTTTGGGTTATGGATAATTTCTTTTTATTATGTTTTAACACTTTCTTTTAAATATAAGAATTTTGATAGTATAATTTTTATTAATCCAATTGTTGGCTTTTTTTATTCGTTTCTTAGACGATTTAAAACTTCTAAAGAGAATATTGTGATTGCTGGATTTTTGTTTGAGCCTAAAGTAAATCGCTTATATTATAATATTAGAAAAAAGTTAGTTAATTTTTCATATAAAGCAACTTCGAAAATAATAGTTTATGGAGACTCTGAAGTTGAATATTATAATAAAATATTTCCTAATCTATTTGGGAAGTTCAATTATGTGAAATATGGTCGTGATTTTAAACATGTTAATTCTATAAGCTTTGATTGTGATTTTAGATTTGTTGGAAGCGGTGGACGTAGTAATCGTGATTTCGGTACTTTATGTAAAGCCATGAATTTATTATATAAAAAAGGTGTTAATATAAAATCAATTATAGCAACGAGACCAGAGTGTGAAAATGAGGAAACTAAAGCACCTAATGTAAAGTTACAATATGGAATAAAAATAAATCAATTTGGAGCATTTATCAATAAATCTGATTTTTTTGTTTTACCTTTAGTTAATAAGGGTATCTCTGCGGGTCATATGTCTATGTTAGAAGCTATGAGTTATGGAAAATTAGTAGTAGTTTCAGATATTCCTTCAATAAGAGATTATGTAGATGAATCAATTGTTTACTTTTATGAACCTGGAAATATTATAGATTTATCGAATAAATTAGAATACTTATATAATCATTTTGAAGATACTGTCGTTTCAGAAAAGGCGATTAAAGGAAAGAAACTTTATGAAGAAGAATATTCTTTTATTGCTTTACTTATGCGTATTACAAACTTAACCATTTTATAGTTATGTGCAATCTTTTTTTGTTAGTAAATTCCGACTTAGATGCATACCGAGAAAATGGCAAAATAGCTTGGACTGAACCATCCATATTCTTAGTAATTATGTTTAGGCTAATGTCTTGTTTGAAGAAGATAAAAATTAGTTTTATAAGACTATCTCTTACAATACTTTTTATGCCAATTTATATATTTCTTTCTATTTTATTGGGTATTAATATCCCTCGTTCAACAATAGTAGGTAAGGGATTGCGTATACATCATTTTGGATGTATAATAATAAATTCATATTGTGTAATAGGTAATTATTGTATTATAAGACATGGTGTTACTATAGGAAATAAAAATCAAAATGATGATTGTCCAGTTATAGGTAATAATTGCGATATAGGAGCTGGAGCTAAAATCCTTGGGAAGATTAAAATAGGGAATAATGTTACAATTGGTGCTAATGCTGTAGTTTTAATTGATTTACCAGATAATTGTATCGCTGTAGGAGTTCCTGCAAAAGTTATAAAATTTAAGATCATTGACACAACTTCTGCAAGCATATAGTATTGTTAAAGATCAAATGACTCAATATATAATATTTATTATAAAAGAGACCTAAAAGAAAATAGATATTGTTAACCTTCTTACAAGCAAACTAAATTTGATATTAGTTTGAAAATTATAATTAATTAATCAATGAGAATGAGAAGATTTATAAAGATATTATTAAGTTTATTGAAAATTATACGATTCAGAATTAATGCAAATCCTATTTCAACATATATTGGAAATGGAACTAAATTTGTTGGTAAAAGAAGCATTATTTTATCAGAGAGAGTAAGTATAATGCCTCATACTATGCTTGTATGCCACGGTAATGCTCATATATTTGTTGGTGAGGGAACTGAAATCGGTATGTTTTCAAGAGTCGCATCTTTAGGCTTTATAGAATTTGGTAAAAATATTATTACCGGTCCAAACGTATTTATTTCCGATTATAACCACAAATATGAAGATGTAAACAAATCTATAAAAGAACAAGGAAATAGTTTTATTTCATGTGATTTTGGAAAAGCTAATATTTCAATTGGTGATGATTGTTGGTTAGGAACAAATGTTGTAATTGTTGGAAATGTGAAAATTGGAAGACATTGTGTTATTGGTGCTAATTCCGTTGTAACAAAAGATATTCCAGATTATTGTTTAGCTATAGGCGCCCCTTGTAAAATTGTAAAAAAATATAATTTTGACTCAAAAACTTGGGAAAAAGTTAAATTGTCAAAATAATACTCTTTAAAAAATTAGACGCAATTTGATATAAATTAAATATCACATAACAAAAGTCAATTATAATATAGATCTATTTTTTATAAAATACCACCAACTTAAGTTCTATACACTTTTAAATGAAATCATAGCAGGAATTCTATTATTTTTATGGTTGATCGAACTAAATTTAAATTTTAACAGTAACAAATGATATTATGTTAATATGGAAATGAATAGATTTAAAACTTTAAAAACGAAATAAACCAATACTTTGCGGTTAAATAATTATGCCATTATTAGCTAAACATAACACTAGATTGCAGTAGTGCTATCACAATATATTTTATAATGAATAATATTCTTTTTGTTGGAGGTGCAGGCTTTATTGGGTCAAACCTAATAAAAACATTTATTAAAAATAGAGAATTTAATGTATTTGTATTTGAAACTCCATTTGCTAATATTTCCCGAATATCGATTTATGAGAATAATGTAACTCTTATTCGGGGCTTTTTATCAGATTATGATTTATTACACTCGGTAATTAAGGATTATAGAATTCAAACGGTTGTTCATCTGGTATCTACCTTAATACCCGGTAGTACGTATGATGATTATAAAAGGGAATTTGAAAATATCATTTTCCCTACTGTCCGCTTAATGAGTCTATGTGCCGAGAAAAAGATTAAGTTTGTTTATTTTTCGTCAGGTGGTACTGTCTATGGGAATGATGTAAATGAGAAATTTAATGAATTAGATGCATTGGCACCAATTTCGTACTACGGTCTTTCCAAACAAATCATAGAAAACAGTATTCTGTTTGACCATCGCAGTAAAAGTCTACGATATTTAATTATAAGACCTTCAAATCCGTTTGGTTCAGGACAGGCATTACATGCTAACCAGGGATTAATTGCCGTTGCTATTAGTAAAATACTATCTGATGAGCCAATTGCAGTATGGGGGGATGGTACCAGTATTCGTGATTATATTTATATTGATGATCTTTCGGATGCATTCTTTCAATTGATTGATAAAAACGTTGAAAATGATACAATAAATATTGGGAGTGGATTTGGGTATTCAATTCATGATATTATTGCACGATTAAAAAATATTGCAGGGGATGGTATCAAAGTAAAATATGAAAATAGCCGTTCAGTTGATGTTACTAAAATGGTTTTAGATATTACAAAACTCCACTCATATATAGATGTAAACCATACACCCTTAGAGACCGGCATGAGGAAGTTTTATGATCAAATAAAAATGATATTGAAAAATGAAGGATAAAAAGCCTTATCTGTCTTTCTGTATTCCAACATACAATCGACTGGACATATTGCAAAATACCCTCGAAAGTATTTATACAGATTTAAAAGATGTAGACTTAGATGATTTTGAAGTTGTTGTCTCTGATAATGAGCTAAATCAAAGCTCAAAGGGAATTGTAGGAAAGTTTGAATATGATAACTTACATTATTTTTCAACAGATTGTGAAGGATTTTTAAATTCATTTTATGTCTTATCGTATGGGAGCGGATCGTTTTTAAAATTACATAATAATTATACGAAACTTCGAAATGGTTCTCTCAAACTTTTGATTAGAGAAATAAAAGATAACATAAACAATAAACCTGTAATATTTTATACAGATGGATTAAAACAATCCGGAAAAATTATGAAATTCGATTCATATAATTCATTTATATCCGAGTTATCATATTTTTCTTCATGGAGTTCAGGTTTTGGTATATGGAAAGAAGATTTTGATACATGCAGTAATGCAATAGAAATTAATAAGTATTTTCCACAAACTTCATTACTATTATCTCAATCAGGAAAATCAGGGTTTATAATCAATGATAAGTCCATATTTGATGATCAAAATGTACCTAAAAAAGGTGGTTATAATATATTCAAAGTTTTTTCTGTAGACTTTATTTCGTTAATAGCTCAAACTTACAATAAAAGCGAAATAACCAGAGAGACTTTTGAAAAGATAAAATCTGATTTGTTGTTAAATTATTTATCTGTTCGTTATTTTAAAACAGTGATAATGAGAATGGATAATTTTGAGAAAAATGATATTAAAAAGAACATAAAGATTAATTACTCATTATTCTCATATTATCTAATGATTGTTATTGCATTGTTTTCTCCATTTAAGTTTGGAATAAGAAAGATTAAAATCGCATTATTTAGTAAAAATATCTAGGAATTATGAAGATTGCTATATTGGGAACACGCGGAATACCCAATCATTACGGAGGCTTTGAACAGTTTGCCGATATACTGTCACAGGGTTTAGTAAAAAAAGGACATGAAATAACCGTATATTGTTCAGCAAACCATACTTATCAGGAGCCTGAATATAAAGGGGTTAAACTTATTCATAAATTCGATCCGGAAAGTCAGATTGGTACTATCGCTCAGTTTTTGTATGATTTATTGTGTATGTTTCATGCCAACAAACAAAATTATGATATAATCTATATGCTTGGGTACACCAGCAGCTCGGTGTGGAAAAGGTTTATTTTTAAAAAGAAAGCTATTATTGTATCCAATATGGATGGAATGGAGTGGAAGCGAAGTAAATATTCGGGTAAGGTTAAGTTGTTTTTAAGACATGCAGAATGGCTGGCAGTGAGATACAGTGATTATTTAATTGCAGATTCCATCGGAATTCAGCAATATCTTCAAAAAAGGCATAAAAAAGAATCTACGTACCTTCCTTATGGAAGTTATGTGTTTGAAGAACCCAACGAAAAGAAAATATCTTTTTTCAAGACCATTGCCTATCAGTATGACATGTTAATTGCCCGTTTTGAACCGGAAAATAATATTGAAATGATATTAAAGGCATTTGCAGCCTCAGATACAAAAAGGGAGTTACTCCTTGTCGGCAATTATACGGGTACCGAATTTGGTAAAAAAATGTTTGAACAATACAGTTCGGATAGTCGCATTCGGTTTATGGGTGCTATTTACGATCAAAATGCACTAGACAATCTACGATATTATTCGAATCTTTATTTTCATGGCCATTCGGTAGGTGGTACAAACCCTTCACTTCTAGAAGCTATGGGTTCATCTTCCTTAATTTGTTATCATGATAATGAGTTCAATAAAGCAATTGTTGGTGCAGATGGTTTTGCATTTTCGGACACTAAATCATTAAAAAGTATCATCAATACAACGTTAAAGTCAGATTGTCAAGAGTTTATAGTAAATAATTTGAATAAGATTTCGACTATCTATAACTGGGAAATCATTATTGACCAATATGAGAAATACTTTTTGTCGATATGTAAAGAACCCCCAGCCCCTAAAGGGGAGAAACAGAAGAAAGTTACCCGTGCACCTAAAGGGGAACAAGAAAAGATCCCCGAGTCTGTTCTGATAGATCGGGATTAATGGAGGTAGGAAGAACCCCCGGCCCCTAAAGGGGAGGAAGAGAAGAAAGACCCCAAGTCCCTTAAGTGGATGTTAAGAGGTGGGCCGCAAGGAATGAAATATTAGCGCAAGCTAAAACCATCCAAAATTCCTTCCGTCATGCTTGAATAAATTGCGGGGATGTGAAGATGGGGATGCTGGAGTTAGTATCGAATCATTTTAAGCCTGTTTGCGAAAGAAAAGTACTAGTGTGGTTGAATAGGTCGGAAAGAGCATTTTTATGGAAGTGAGAGCCCCATTAGCCTCCTAAACCATATCACCTTAAGGAGGATAATTTAAAAATGAAATGGAATTAAGTCCTGAAGATAAACTCATATTATCGTGTATCAAGATTCATTCCACTCCGGAAGAGTTAGAGCAGATGGATGGGAGTGATTCGTGATAAACGGTTAGTGATTAATTGATTAGTGATCAGTAAACAATTGATGGTTAATAATATAAAAACAACTGATAAAGTTGTATAATTGAGCAACTTTGCAACTATCTTTGCGTGATGAATAGAATAATGTATAGGACAATTGCATTTGATTCATTTTATAATTCGCTCAATAATAGAACAAAGAAGAAAGTGGATTTTGTTTTCGAACATATTCGAACAGAAAAAAATGTAAGTACAAAATTTGTAAAAAACCTTACGAATACTGACTTCTATGAAATGCGTATATCAGTTGATAAAGAGTATAGGGTTATCCTTTTTGCCATTGATGATGATAACTTTATAAATGCAAATGAAATTGTATTGCTGAATGGTTTTGTGAAAAAATCAACAGCTGATTATGAAAAACAAATAACAATTGCGTTAAAACTAATGGAGGAATTTTTATGAATAATATAGAAAGAAAAAAAATAAACATAGATAAAATTAGAAATTATCCAACTGTAAACGAATTACTTGATACTAAATATGGCACCGTTGGAACTGTTACAAGAGAAAAATTTATGGAACAGTCCAATGCTTTTTTTACAGGAAAACTTATTGAAAATGCCCGCAAAGAAGCTCATCTTACTCAAGATGAACTTGCCAAACGGGTAGGTTCTAATAAATCGTATATTTCACGCATTGAAAATGGCAAAACCGAACCTAAAGTATCTACTTTTTACCGCATCGTGGGTGCTTTGGGTTTGTCGGTAGATTTAAATCCTATACATAATTAGATAACAGATATAGTAATCAATTTAATTGGAAATGTTATTAAGCCCTGAAGACCTACTCACATTATTGTGTATCAAGATTCATTCCACTCCGGAAGAGTTGGAGCAGATGGATGGGTTGATTCTTCAGGTAGGGGACTGGGAGAGATTTGTAAAAAACGTTATTGATAGGGGAATAGGGCCGTTGTTTTTTAAGAAGCTTCCGCTGCTTGCCAACTCTGA
>Ga0302271_10002219_pt1 | contig 17728 bp, 16 predicted proteins | sample III_Bog_N1_1_FD_198767 | JGI IMG/M metagenome (GOLD analysis project Ga0302271, IMG submission 198767) | Peat permafrost microbial communities from Stordalen Mire near Abisko, Sweden - III_Bog_N1_1 | ecosystem: Environmental > Terrestrial > Soil > Wetlands > Peat | place: Sweden: Abisko...
CTGCAGTTATCTGGTTGCAAAACCACGGCATTTTCGTGGCTGCCAACAGCATTGAAGAAGTAAAAGTGCTTTATACCAAAGTGCTCGATACGCTTGAAAAAGCAGTGAAATTCTCTGTTACAACCGAAGAACTTGCAACTTGCAGCTGTACCGAACAAATACTTCCCGGTATGCGTATGATGCTTTCGAAAGAGGGATTGAAAACTTTGAAAGTCCGCAAGAATGCATTAATCAAGCATTTCTACGACAGCGAAGAAAATCAGGCAAAGATTGCAAAACCGTTTACTCCTGATGCGATTGTCTATTGCAAATCGAATTATATTTTCCTCAACGACGAAGAGCCGGAAGCCGTTTTGGCTGAAGTTGCGAAACAAATTTCGGCTTTTACAGCCAAGTTCGGTTATCAACCAAAGATTTTTCTGATAAAAGGAATTGGTTTGGTGGCGGTGGGTGATAATGCCACTCAATGCGATATTCTACTGGACGTTTTTGAAGATGCGATGAAGATTGCGTATTATTCCGAATCGTTTGGTGGTTCACACCCAATGACTCAGACTCAGATCGATTTTATTGATAACTGGGAAGTAGAAAACTACCGTCGTAGTGTGGCTGCTGGTGCTTCAAAAGGTCGAGCAGAGAATAAAACCATCATCGTTACCGGAGCTGCACAGGGATTTGGCGAAGGAATTGCCCGTTGCTTGTTGCAAGAAGGTGCAAATATCGTTGTGGCCGACATGAACGAAAATGTTGGACGTGCTACTGTTGAGCATTTCAACACGTTAGTAAAAAGCAACCGGGCTATCTTCGTAAAAACAAACGTTAGTGAAATTCCAAGCATCGAAAATTTGGTTCACGAAACCATTTGCAACTTTGGTGCAATTGATAGTTTTATAAGCAATGCAGGTGTATTACGTGCCGGAGGACTGGAAGATATGACGCCCGAAGATTTCGAATTCGTAACGAAAATCAATTACAATGCTTATTTTTATTGTACAAAAGTGGTTAGCAAGGTAATGAAACTACAAACCAAATACGCTCCAACTTATTATGCTGACATTATTCAGGTAAATTCAAAATCAGGATTGCGTGGTAGTAAAGCAAACTTTGCATATGCAGGAGGTAAATTCGGTGGCATTGGTCTTACGCAATCTTTTGCATTGGAATTAGCACCCTTCCGTATCAAAGTAAACTCTATTTGTCCCGGCAATTTCTACGAAGGACCACTGTGGAGTGATCCTGAAAACGGACTGTTTGTTCAATATTTAAATGCCGGGAAAGTCCCCGGAGCCAAAACAATAGACGATGTGAAAGCGTTTTATCTGGCACAAGTGCCTTTACAAAAAGGGTGTTCACCAGAGGATGTTACCAAAGGTGCCCTTTACCTGATGGAACAATGTGGAGAAACCGGACAGGCATTGCCAATTACCGGAGGACAAGTGATGCTAAGCTAATGACCCCCTGCCCCCTAAAGGGGGTTCTTTTGGGTGGTTATGTTTATAAAAGTAATTTTAAAAATCAAACAATTAATAAAATCTTCTGAATTGGAAATCTAAGAGACGAAAGTAGCTTAATTCCCCTTTAGGGGTTAGGGGTTTATGAAAACAAAAGCAATCCGTTTATATGGCAAAAAAGATCTTCGGTTAGAAGAGTTCGAATTGCCGCAAATTAAAGACAATGAAATATTAGCCAAAGTAGTTTCAGACTCTTTGTGCATGTCGTCATACAAAGCAGCTAGTCAGGGAATCGATCACAAGCGTATTCCTAACGATGTAGCCGAAAATCCTATTATCATCGGGCATGAATTTGCCGGAGAGTTGGTGGAAGTGGGCGCAAAATGGGCTAAAAGGTTCAAAGCCGGTGATAAATTCTCCATTCAACCTGCGTTGAATTACGAAGAGGGTCCTGTTGGTGTTTTGAGCGCTCCGGGTTACAGCTATCAGTTTATCGGTGGCGATGCCACTTATGTAATTATACCCAACGAAGTAATGGAAAAAGACTGTCTGTTGGCTTATCAAGGAGAAGGATTTTATCCGGCTTCGTTAGCCGAACCGCTTTCGTGTGTAATTGGCGCCATGCATGCCAATTATCATATCACACCGGGAAGCTACGTGCACAAAATGGAAATTGTGGACAGAGGCAAAATGGCTATTCTTGCTGGTGTTGGTCCTATGGGACTGGCAGCTATCAATTATGTGTTGCACCGCGAGGATCGTCGTCCTGCGCTTTGTGTGGTGACTGATGTAGATCAAATCCGCCTCGATCGGGCAGCTTCGCTTTACACTGTTGAGTTTGCAGCCTCTCGGGGAATAGAGTTATTATATGTCAATACGGCAAAAATGCAGAATCCGGTAGAAGAACTAAAGGCTATCACTTATGGAGAAGGTTTTAACGACGTGTTTGTGTTTGCCCCTGTAAAACCGGTGGTGGAACAAGCCGACGCAATTCTCGGATTCGATGGCTGTCTGAACTTCTTTGCAGGCCCAAGCGATCCGAACTTTAGTGCAGGTATGAATTTCTACAACGTACATTACGGTTACACGCACGTGGCAGGAACCAGCGGAGGCAACAACGATGACATGATTGAAGCGTTGTCACTAATGGCAAAAGGCCTTGACCCTGCCGGTTTAGTTACACATATCGGCGGATTAAATGCCGTCATTGAGGCAACGAATCATCTGCCTGAAATCCCAGGAGGAAAGAAATTGATCTATACCCACATTGAAATGCCCTTGACTGCCATCTCCGATTTTGAAGAAAAAGGGAAAAATGATCCTATTCTCGCAAAATTAGCCGACATTTGTAAAAAGAATAGTGGTCTTTGGTCGGTAGAGGCAGAAAGCTACTTATTGGCTAATGCCGATAAGCTTTAAAAGACGAGAAACACGTAGAACATATTGGGAAGAAAAACTCTCGGTTTTCTTTTAAACTGATTAATTTTATCGTGAAAATTCACGCCATTTTGGTTCAAAAAAATCACTTACTAATTATATAAAAAGATGAAACAGTTAGATGTTAACTTAATGCATCCGAAAGAGCAGATCAATGTGATTATCGGACGTATTTATCGGAGTGGAATGACAACCACCTCAGGTGGAAACATTTCCATAAAAGATGGAAACGGTGATATTTGGATAACGCCTTCGGCGGTTGACAAAGGATCATTAACAGTGAAGGATATTGTGTGTGTGAAAAAGGATGGAACGGTGATTGGTCAACATAAACCATCGTCAGAATACCCTTTTCATAAAGCAATCTATGAAGCTCGTCCCGAACTGACATCTATTATTCACGCTCACCCACCGGGATTAGTTGCATTTAGCATTGCACGGGTTGTTCCTGATACCAGCATCGTTCCACAGGCTCGTAAGATTTGTGGTGAAATTGGTTTTGCACCTTATGGTTGCCCGGGAAGTGAAGACTTGGGTAAGAAAATTGCTCATGAATTCAAGAACAAGAAATACAAGGCTGTAATCATGGAAAACCACGGAGTTGTACTTGGTGGAACCGATATGATGGATGCTTACCAACGCTTTGAAACACTGGAGTTCTGCTGTCGCACCATAGTAAATGCCGGCCATATTGGTAAAATTAAGACATTGACCGATGAGCAAATATCGAAATATCTGAACCATTTCCCAAAAAATATCACCCCGTTTATGGATGTGGAATATCCATCCGACGAACGCGAAATTCGTACCGACATGGTGAATATCATTCGCCGTGCCTGCAATCAGGGATTAATGATTTCTACTTATGGAACCGTTTCTGTACGTTGGAAAGACGATGATTTCTTAATTACACCTCGCGATGTTGCCCGTTGGGATATTTTACCGAAAAACATTGTACAGGTAAAAAATGGCATGTCCGAAGCGGGTAAAACGCCGAGTCGTTCGGTTGCACTTCACCACCGCATTTACCAATTGAACCCGCATATCAACTCCATAATTACCACGCAGCCCACAAACCTGATGGCACATGCGGTAAGTCACCAAAAATTTGATGTGCGCACCATTCCCGAAAGCTGGATTTTCTTGCAGGATGTACCTTCTATTCCGTTTGAAAGCTTGTACACCGATACAGAAGTGTTAGCTCAGATGTTTGCCAAAAACCGTGTGGTGATTGTTGAAAATGACTGCGTTATTGTAACAGGTAATAAGCTGATCAATACATTCGACTACCTCGAAGTAGCTGAATTCTCGGCTAATTCACTGGTAATGGCTTCGTCAATCGGACCGCTTCAACCTATGGGTGATAAGGAAATTGATGAGTTACGAGTAGCTTTTAATGTGAAATAATCATGCAACTCATTGTCAGCGAATCACATTCGCCGTCATTCAACCTTGCCGCAGAGCAATATTTATTAGCAGAACATCAATCCGACGTTCTGCTTTTATATATCAATTCACCCTGCATCATTGTGGGGCGAAATCAAAATGCTTTTGCCGAAGTAAACATCCCATTTTGCCGACAGAAAAACATTTCTGTGGTAAGAAGGCTCTCGGGTGGAGGTACAGTCTATCATGACGAGGGCAATATCAATTTCTGTTTTATATCGCAAAAATCAAGCAATCCGCTTGATGTAGATTACCTTGCCCATATCGAAGAAGCGTTGGCACATATCGGAATCGACACCTCACGAGGCACTCGTAAAGATCTATATTTCAATCACAAAAAAATATCGGGTACTGCCATGCATAGCAGTGGCGACCACCTTCTTTTTCACGGAACCTTGCTCTATAACACCAATCTTGATTGGCTGGAGAAAGCCCTTACTCCTATTGAAAAGGTGGAAAGCAGAGCCGTAAAATCTATACGAAGTGAGGTGGGGAATATGCACCTCACCCCGACACTCTCCGAAGGAGAGGGCAAAATAGGGCAAAACTTTAATGAGAAGCAATCAGTAATACACCCGGGAGGTTACTCCCCTCTCCTTAGGAGAGGGGTTGGGGGTGAGGCTTTTACATTTTTCGACCAACTACTCTCTTTTTTCTCCGCCAAATATCGCACCACCCCCAAATTTCTTTCACCGGAAGAAAAGGTGTTTATCGCACAACTTCAGGCTGAACGATATGATATCTGGGAATGGAACTGGGCACAAAGTCCAAAATCACAACTCACACACCATTTCCAACTCAATGGCGAAACGTATTCTGTGATTCTTTCCATAGAAAAAGGCATTGTGACCGCCGTGAGCGATAGCTGCCCCACGTCACTGCAAACACAATTGATTGGAAAACGATTTGAGGGATGATTTCTACTCATCGTGAATATATCTCCGTTAAATTAAGTGAGAATATCACTATCCAACACCTGTTTTATAACATATCGTTAAACCTTTTGACTTTCATTATGTCCAAATGAAATAAAAACAAAAATAAAGCGTTACTTCTGTAACCATTATTTAATTGCAAAGCACAACCGTTTCAAACACAATCATTGATATGCATTTTATATTCCTTGCAATAAAGGAACAGCTTTACTAACCATTAAAAATTATTGAAGATGAGAAAAACCTTATTTTTTGCCACACTTGCCATTCTTTTTAGTATGACATGCTTTATGACTTCTTGTACTCAGGAACAACTCACTACGGATTCCGACTTGGTTATTTCTGCCGGGAATGAAACACAAGCTTCGAGTATCAGTGATGATGTGATTAATGTATCTGATGAATACACAACAGGATTGGCTCAAAACGGATACAAAATCAGTAGCTCGGCAATGAAAGTTTCGGGTATAACCTCTATTTCAACGGTTACCATCACTATCGACAAACCTGACTCTGTAAATTTTCCAAAAGTGATTACAATCGATTTCGGAACATCTGGATTTACCGGACGAAGAGGAAATGTGTATAAAGGCAAACTGATTATCACCATCAGCAATAAACTGACAATTGCCAATGCGTATTATTCCATCAAAACCTCAAATTTTTACGTAAACGACAACAAGGTTGGAGGCGTTAAAACTGTCACATACAAAGGATTGATCAATGTAACACATCCTTATTGGACAATTGTTACCAAAGATACTATTACGCGTACCGATAAAACTGTAGTGACATGGGCATCCGAAAGAGTGCGTGAAAGACTCGAAATTAATGGTACTCCCCTGATTCCCTGGGATGATACTTTCTCCATCAAAGGAAATGCCAAGGGTATTAACTCAAAAGGAAGCACCTATTCGATGGTTATAGACAACAGTAATCCATTGATAGTGGGCAATCTTTGTCCATACATTCGTAAAGGCACTGTAACAATTACCGAGAATACAAAATCAGTTGTAATTGACTATGGAAATGGAGATTGTGATGATTTAGCCACTGCTACCTACAATGGCATTACAAAAACGTTTAAGCTGAATAATTAACTCGTGTCAAAAGACTTTTAGTGGAAAATAAAATAGCGGGAATGCTTTCATAATGAAAACATTCCCGCTATTTATTTGTTTATTGTTTGCCCCTGACACGAGTTTTTCTTAGTACAGAAAATGAACAATGATATTCAGTCTTATCCGTGTGCAAACCTCTATTCGCCGCTTGTTTCTTTACCGCGAATAGCCACCCGTCGTATTTTTCCGCTGATAGTTTTGGGTAATTCGTCCACAAACTCTATCACACGTGGATATTTATAGGGAGCGGTCACTGTTTTTACATGTTCCTGAATCTCTTTAATTAAAGCTTCGCCGGCTTTTTCTTTGTACTCTTTCGACAATACGATGGTAGCTTTTACCACCTGTCCACGCACTTCGTCGGGCACACCGGTGATGGCACATTCCACTACAGCCGGATGAGTCATCAGGGCACTTTCCACTTCAAACGGCCCGATGCGATATCCTGAACTCTTAATCACGTCATCAGTACGGCCTACAAACCAGTAGTAACCGTCTTCGTCGCGCCAGGCCACGTCGCCGGTATGGTAAATGTGGTCAAAATACACACTGTCAGTCAATGTCTTATCGCGATAGTAACCCATGAAGAGACCTATCGGCTTGCGTTTGTCGGTGCGCAGTATGATTTCTCCTTGTTCTCCGTCTTCAGCCGTGCGTCCGTCTGGGGTAATTAAATCCATATCGTAGGCCGGATTGGGTACTCCCATTGAGCCCGGCTTCGGTTCCATCCATGGGAAAGTGGCAATGGTAAGCGTGGTTTCAGTTTGACCGAAACCCTCCATCAATTTGATGCCGGTAATATTATAGAATGCTTCAAATACAGCCGGATTGAGTGGTTCACCGGCAATAGTGCAATATTTAAGTGAGGTAAGATCGTATTTCGATAAATCTTCGCGAATCAGGAAACGAAATACCGTTGGTGGTGCACAAAACGAGGTCACTTTATGTGTCGAAATCATGTGCAACACATCTGCGGGAGTGAATTTTTCATGATCATACACAAATACGGCAGCACCTGCAATCCATTGTCCATAAAGTTTTCCCCACACGGCTTTTCCCCAACCGGTGTCGGCCACCGTAAGGTGAAGACTGTCTTCGTGGATATTATGCCAATATGAAGCTGTTACTATATGCCCGAGTGGGTAAGTAAAATCGTGAATCACCATTTTGGGATTGCCGGTGGTGCCCGAAGTAAAATAAAGCAATGAAATATCACCGTTTTCGTTTACTTTTTCAGGTTTTACAAAGGGTGTCGCTTTGCGAATTCCTTCGTGAAAATCACCCCATCCTTCGGGGTAAATGTGCCCGATAGAGACTAATTGTTCTATGGTAGGGCATTCGGGCAATGCATCATTGACATGCTTTATTACCTCTTCTTCGCCCACCGCTACTATCATCTTGATACTTGCGGCATTGCTACGATAAGCAATGTCTTTTTTAGTCAACAGGTGAGTTGCCGGAATACAAATAGCACCCAGTTTGTGTAGCGCCAAAATAGAAAACCAAAATTCGTACCGCCGTTTGAGAATCAACATCACCATGTCGCCTTTCCCTATGCCTAATTGTTGGAAATAGGAAGCCGTGGCATCGCTGTATTGCTTCATTTCGGCAAAGGTAAAATCGATGTGTTTACCCTGATCATTTGTCCAGCAAAGAGCCCTTTTTTGCGGCGCAATGCGTGCCCATTCGTCTACAATGTCGTAGGAAAAATTGAAGGTTTCGGGTACAATGATATTGAAATTCTGTTGAAAATCTTCTAATGAGTCAAATTGTGTTTTTGAGAGGTATTTTTCAATCATAACAAATAGGCTAATCACTGTATATGATTTTACAGTGTGAATTTAATATAAGGTTGTTATTGCAAGCTAAATAATTGAATGAGTTTATGTTGCACTTTTTATTGTTCACTATTTTTTAGGTTCGTATTTTTTCAAAATCTCTTTCCCTTTCTCCTCCATTGCCTTGTATTTATCCTCCTTATGTTCATTTTTATTCAGGAGTTCAATTGGCTTTTTCATGGGGTCAAAATATCCTAAATCAGGATTGTAATGAAAAAGACCCTTCCCGACTCCGCTCTCATTAATCCTTCGTTGTTCTTCCCGAAGTGGTCTATATACGGCCTCCATTTCGCGGTTGTACTTATCGACTTCTACCTGAGTAAGGCGCATTAAATCTCCTACTGTAAGTTGCTTAATGGTTTTAATCCCATTAAACTTGATGCTGTCACTGATTATCAGACTATTGCTCCGCTTTTGCATATATCCGCTGAAGTGAATCATACTCTTCAAATCGGGACTTATGTGCACCGTCTTAATAGTATCAAGTACCGTTTGAGCATTGCTATTCATTCCGTTCATCATCAAAAAGCAAGTTGTCACTATTTGAATATGAATAAATGCAGTGGAATGTCCGCTCAAACTACACCGGAAATTGTTCTTTATATTGAAATGCAATCTTTTGATATTGAATGTTCTTTACAATTTTAGCGAACCACTAAATGCCTTATAGTGGAACCGAACCTACTTGCGTGGTGGATATTTTTTCATTATCTCGGCTTCTTTGCGCTCCCAGTCCTTTTTGTTATCAATCTTTTTTTCCTCATGCTTGTTTTGATTCATCATCTCCACAGGCATCTTCATCGGATCGGGGAAACCTAATGCAGCATCATACTTCAATGAACTTTGTGCATTTGCATTGTCGATAATCCGTTGCTGTTCTTCGCGCAAAGGCTGGTAAATCTCTTCCATCACTTTGCGGTATTTCTCGGCATCAGCTTGAGTAAGGCGCATAAATTCCTTTATTGACAGTCTGTGAACAGTGTGAATTCCATTGAAATGAATACTGTCGCTAATAGACAGGCTGGTGCTTCGCTTTTGAATATAGCCGCTAAAGTGAATCATTTTTTGCAACCTGGGATTAATGCGCACTGTTCTGACAGTGTCGCTCACAGTTTGCGCATTTCCCATTATTCCGTTCATTATCAAAAGGCTGCACACTACGCTTTGAAAATGAATTCGCGCGATTTGAGGATATTTTTTGTCCTTCAAACTACGCCCCAATACGTTTCTGCCAAAGAAACGCAAATTAATTTTTGCGGATGTACTGAAGCAGCCATTCGCCTACTTCAGTAGTACTGTGCGCGTTCTCATCGGCACAGATATCTTCGGTTACATAACCGGCTTCTAATGATGCATCTACTGCTTTGCGTATCAAAGCACCTTCTTCCGTTAAATTGAAAGCATATTCAAACATCAGGGCAGCCGAAAGTACCGTGGCCAAAGGATTGGCAATGTTTTTGCCGGTTGCCTGAGGATAAGAACCGTGGATGGGCTCAAATACTGAAGTATGAATACCTATTGAGGCTGAAGGTAACATTCCCAGAGAGCCGGTTATTACAGAGGCTTCGTCGGTAAGAATATCGCCAAAAAGATTTTCGGTTACCAACACATCAAAACTCTTCGGCCATTGAATAATGCGCATTGCTGCATTATCCACAAACATGTATTCTGTTTCAATATCAGGATATTGTGGGGCAATTTCTTGTGCCACCTGACGCCAGAGACGCGATGTCGCCAGCACATTTGCCTTATCTACCACAGTGACTTTCTTGCGGCGTTGTCCGGCATATTTATATGCTAAATGGAGAATGCGTTCTACCTCCCCGCGGGTATAGATACAGGTATCGTAAGCCGTATTTCCATCTTCACTTCTGCCTTGTGGTCTACCGAAGTATAAGCCTCCGGTTAGTTCGCGGATACACATAAAATCGGCGCCATCCACCAGATCGGCACGCAAGGGCGATTTGTGAATCAACGAAGCGAAAGTGCTTACCGGACGAATATTGGCATAAAGACCCAACTCTTTGCGCATCTTAAGCAGTCCTTGCTCGGGACGGACTTTTGCTGCCGGGTTGTTGTCGTATTTAGGGTCGCCAATTGCACCAAATAGTACCGCATCCGACTTCATACACAGTGCATGAGTTTCGTCAGGATAAGGATTGCCTGTTTTATCGATAGCGCAAGCGCCTACTAATGCATATTCATACGTCAGAGTGTGACCAAATTTTTCGGCTACTGCCTTGGTTACTTCTAACGCTATTTTTGTGATTTCAGGGCCGATTCCATCGCCCGGAAGGATTGCTAAGTTAAGTTGCATAATTCTACAGGTTCCGTGTCGAAAGTAATTTCAACACGGTTTTTTTATTGTTTTTGTGATTGAAAAAATGATTTATTATTTGTCTTCGCGGTGATAAGCCACATAGCGGGGTTCTTTGGGTTCGTAGTCGTCAATATCCCATAATGAACTGGTAATCATAAGGTCGGCGCTATATCTGTTGCAAGCAATTGGCACGTTGTGAATGCGACATTGGCGAAGCAACATCTGAATGTCAGCTTCGTGTGGTTGTGCATTTAGATCGTCGATAAGAAACACGGCCAGATTGACTTTTTTTTGAGCAACCAACGCGGCAATTTCGGCATCACCACCCATTGGGCCTGAGTTCACGCAGGTAATATCGGACTCAATGCCTTTTTTGTCAAATGCCTCTTTTATAAGGCCTCCGGTGGTGCCTGTGCAAATTATTTTGTGTTTAGCCAACATCTCGGCATTAAAAGTTGCCCATTCTACCATGTCGGATTTGCGACGGTCATGAGCAACTAAAGCGATGGTTAGTCTTTTGTTCATAAAATTTGACATTTAGTATTCGTATAAGTGATTATAGTGTCACGTAGAATCTCTGATTGATAAAGCGTTGTCAAAGCACTATTCTTGTTTCGATTTGACACTACAAAGGTAGTTGAAAATGGGCGATTGTCAAAAAACAGGTGCTATTTATTGCAATTTAATTTTTTTGTAACAATGGCGCAGACAGTTCAATGACCTCCATGTCGTTGATTTTATTTCCATCAATAGTAAATCGTAACAGAGTTTGCACGGTATGAAATCCGTAACGACCTGCCGCACCGGGATTGACACAGAGCATATTGAGATGCGAATCGTATTGCACCTTTAGTATATGAGAATGACCACACACAAATAGATCGGGTACTTCGCTTTTTAGCAATGCTTTAGCTTCGATACTGAAATGATTGGGATAGCCGCCGATATGAGTGAGCAACACATTCACTTTTTCACACCTGAAACGAAGAAACGTAGGACATGAATAACGGATATCGTACCCGTCGATATTTCCGTGAACCGCACGCAGTGATTTGAATTTTGTGAGTTGATCCACAATAGTGATGGTACCGATATCGCCCGCATGCCAAATTTCATCACACTCCGCAAAATGATCGAATACACGCGGATCGAGATAGCCGTGAGTGTCTGAAAGAAGTCCGATTTTTGTCATTCCAAAGCTGAAGTTTCAATTGAATACTGTCAATAATAAAACAAAGGTAATGTTTTTTTGATAGCCTGTGCATTGACAGCTTCTCGAAACGTTAAGGAGTCGAAATGTTACATTTTCGTAATGAATATTCTCTCACCCTCACAATTATGTATGAGTTTGAAAAGAGATGTTTTTTATATCTATATGTATATTAGTTTTTTATATATGTTGGCACGCTTATTGTTTTATAAAAAACAAACCGAGATAGGTATGAGGCATCCGTTTAGTATTTATGCAAAACTTGAAATTGAAAAGCACGGGGAGTGTTTTTTGACTCCCAAACGAGTAGAACTGTTGCGAAAAATTAAGACTTTCGGCTCTATTCTGGCTGCTTCCAAAGAGATGAAAATGTCGTATCAGCAAGCATGGTCGTTTGTAAAACAGATGAATGAGTTATCGCCCCTTCCTCTTGTCTCACGTCAGCGGGGAGGTAGCCACGGTGGTGTGCTCGTCTCACTCTGGAGGTACGTCACGACAATGTCAAAGCCCAAGTGCTCTATGCCAGCCTCGATTTTCAAGAGGCCGACCCACCCATGTTCTACTGGCGCAAAAGCCTGTAAATAAACAATCAAACGGCATGAGAGTCATTCGTCTTTAGTCGAGTACTACCTCAAAACATGTTGTATAACAGCTCCCCGCTTTGCGATATTTAACAATTTCTACGCTTACACTTCTCAAATTTCACCTACTTTTGCTGCATCTATTTTCAGCATAGTTCAGCATAGAAGGATATGAAATTTTCTAACAAAACAGGCAAAGTAAATCAGGTAGTTAACCTCATCTTGCAAGAAATTGCAGATGGTAACTATGCCCTTGACGATCGCTTACCTTCAGTGAATGTGTTGAGCACTCGTTTCAAGGTGTCGCGCGATACTGTTTTCAAAGCATATCAGGATCTGAAAAGCAGAGGAATTATCGATTCGGCACCCATGAAAGGATATTCGGTAGTGGGAGAAGTGCAGCGGGTTTTACTCTTGCTCGATGTCTATTCGCCTTTCAAAGAACGACTTTATAATACGTTTGTATCCAACTTACCTGCACATGTGAAGGTTGATTTGCTTTTTCATCAGTACAACGAAAAGCTGTTTGAAATGATTGTCAATGACAGTGTGGGAAAATACAATTCGTATGTGGTGATGAATTTCAAACACGATAAAATGTCGTCTTGTTTGAAAAAACTGCCATCTTCAAAGCTCTTGTTGCTTGACTTCTGTAAATTTGAAAAAAATCAGTTTTCATACATTAGTCAAAATTTTGAAGAATCCTTTTACCTCGCATTACAAGCCAGTTTTCAGCAATTGAAGAAATATGAAGAGTTGGTTTTTGTCTTTCCTCAGGATTCTGTTCATCCGAAAGACGCCATCATGGCCTTTAGCCTTTTTTGCAAAGACAACAAATTAAAATGCAGTGTATTACGCCGTGATTTTGCCCCGGGAGACTTGCGGCAGAATACAGCATATATCGCTATTGCAACCGACGATTTAGTAAACATAATTTCAGAATCAAAACGGTTACACTACACATTCGGCAAAGAGTTAGGTGTGGTGGTTTATAATGACATGCCGCTTTTGGAGGTCATTCAGGAAGGCATTTCGTCCTACTCCGTCAATTTTGCGGAGATGGGCAAGTTGGCCGCCGATTTTGTGAAGAGTCATAAAAAAATAGAGGTGGAAATGCCCACCCAGTTTATTGAACGAAAATCACTATAAATAACAATTCCAAGATTTCATATTTCAAGATTCCATTCCTCTGCATAAATGTGGATAGTGCAAATTATGAAACATGAAACTTTGAAACAACATATTATGAAACAAGGATACCCTGTGCAGAAGTTTACCCAAGCCACAAAGCGCTATTGCCAACAACTTGATTTGGTGAACGATGCAGCACTTATTGAGCAATATAAATACTGGCACAACAGCGCCAATACATGGCCGGAAATTACGACTGGTATTAGGAGTGTGGGGATTTTGGAAATGGAGATTTACCTCCATAAAAATCACGCATTTATGATAGTGGAAGTGGCTACCGATTTCGACTGGGATACGGCTTTTGCACGTTTATCCACCCTACCCCGTCAGGCAGAATGGGAGGCTTTTGTAGCCAAATTTCAGATTTCAAAAGCAGGTGCCTCCTCTGACGAAAAATGGCAACTGATGGAACGTATCTTTGCACTTACAACATGTAAATAACTTATAATCAATATACAGTATTTCAAAAATCAAACATTATGCAAAAGCACAAAATTATTGACAAGGCATATTTGCTTCCGTTTATTTTGGTAACCGCCCTGTTTTATATGTGGGCTTTACCCAACAGCTTGAACGATATTCTTATCCCTCAGTTTATGAAGTCATTCGAGTTGAATCGCTTGCAGGCCGGGTTGGTACAATCGGCTTTTTATCTGGGTTATTTTATATTTGCACTTCCGGCAGCCTACATAATGGATAGATATAACTATAAAACAGGCTTAATTATCGGACTCCTGTTTTTTGCACTCGGTGCTTTTATGTTTTATCCGGCTGCCATGTTAGGCACTTATGGTTTGTTCTTGGGAGCGTTGTTTGTCATTGCCTGTGGATTGGCATTTCTCGAAACAGGTTCCAATTCCTTTATTTCCGTGCTTGGCGACCCTGCCTCATCCGCACAACGTTTGAATTTTTCACAGTCCTTCAATCCACTTGGGGCAATGACTGGTGTGGCAATTGGTAACATATTCATCTTTTCAGGCATTGAACATACCAACACACAAGTGGCTGCTCTGAAAGCGGCAGGAACTTATCAAACTTATCTGCATCAGGAAATTATGCGCGTTATTCCTACTTACATGGCTATCGGCGCACTCATTTTGATTTGGGCATTTCTTATTTTTCGCACTAAATTTCCTTCCGAAATAGAAACAGCAACTCATAAAAAATTGGATGAAAGTAAAGATGAAGAGCATGGACATATTTCGCGCTTATTGAAATATCCTCATTTTAAGAAAGGAGTTATAGCACAATTTTTCTATGTGGGTGCGCAAGTCGGCACATGGAGTTTTTTGATTCAATACGTAAAAGATTATATGCAACGCCCTGAAAAAGAGGCAGGAGTATTCTTGTTTGTGGCATTAGTAGCTTTCGGCATCGGACGTTTTGCATCTACAGCATTGATGAGCAAAGTAGCTGCTAACAAACTAATGGGGTTATATTCTGTAATCAATGCCATTTTGCTGGCGGTCGCAATTTTCTTCCCCGGAATGTTTGGAGCAGGTGCGGTAGTTCTTTCAAGTTTCTTTATGTCGCTGATGTTCCCCACTATTTTTGCTTTAGGAATAAAGGGTTTGGGGCCGAATACCAAAATCGGTGGCTCGTTCATTATCATGGCTATTATCGGAGGAGCTGTCTGGACACCGCTTATGGGTTATATTTCCGACAAAACACATAGTATGGCATTGGCAATGATAATACCGTTGATTGCCTACCTCTATATCATATATTATTCATTTCAAGGCTCTAAGCCTTCCGGTCCACTTTACGAAACCGACGAGACCGTCATTGTATCGCATTAAAAAGAATTCAATATTATATTTTGACAAAAACCATAAACATTTAACCAATAATTAATGACTTCTATGTCTAAATATCCAAAAGTAGGGATTCGTCCCATTATAGACGGTCGCCAGGGTGGTGTCCGCGAGAGTCTGGAAGACCAGACCATGAATATGGCCAAAAGTGCCGCTGCTCTTATATCATCAAAGTTGCGTTATCCCGACGGCACTCCGGTAGAATGTGTGATTGCCGATACCACCATCGGGCGTGTGCCGCAAGCTGCCGCTTGTGCCGAAAAATTTGAAAAAGAAGGCGTTGGCCTCACTTTATCGGTAACTCCCTGCTGGTGTTACGGAACCGAAACCATCGACCTGAATCCTTATTACCCAAAAGCTATCTGGGGGTTCAACGGTACTGAACGTCCGGGCGCTGTCTATCTTGCAGCCGCGTTGGCCGGTCATGCCCAAAAGGGATTTCCAGCATTCGGCATCTATGGACAAAATGTACAGGACAGTAGCGACACTTCAATTCCTTCGGATGTGGAAGAAAAAATTCTGCGTTTTGTGAAGTCGGGTTTGGCTGTGGCAACAATGCGCGGAAAATCATATCTCGGCATTGGCGGTCAGTGTATGGGCATCGCCGGTTCGGTGGTCGATCCCGATTTCTTTCAGGATTATCTCGGAATTCGTGTTGAAGCTGTGGATGAGGTGGAGATTATTCGCCGTGTGGAAAAAGGCATTTACGACCCCCAAGAGTTTGCCAAGGCAATGGCCTGGACCAAAAAGTATTGCAAGGTGAACGAAGGCACCGACTACAACGACCCGGAAAAGGCAAGCAGCCTTGCTCAAAAAGAAAAGGACTGGGAATATGTGGTAAAAATGACTCTTATTATGCGCGACCTGATGGTAGGCAATCCCAAACTCACAGAGTTGGGCTTTGCCGAAGAGGCCTTGGGACACAACGCCATTCTTGCCGGTTTTCAAGGACAACGCCAATGGACAGACTTTATGCCAAACGGCGATTTTAGCGAAGCCCTGCTCTGTTCGTCGTTCGACTGGAATGGCATTCGCGAAGCCTTTGTGCTTGCCACCGAAAATGATTCACTCAATGGTATCTCAATGCTATTTGGCCATTTATTGACCAATACCGCATCCATCTTCTCCGACGTGCGTACCTTCTGGAGTGCCGATGCAGTGAAACGCGTTACCGGCTACCAGCTCGAAGGAGCTGCCGCCAACGGCATCATTCACCTTATCAATTCGGGTGCTACCTGCTTAGACGCTACCGGTGAGCAAACCGATGCTCAGGGAAAACCAGCCATGAAGCCTTTCTGGGATATTACCGAAGAGGAGGTATTGAAATGTTTGGATGCTACCACCTGGTATCCTGCCGATCAGGGTTATTTCCGTGGTGGAGGATTCTCCTCCAACTTCCTTTCAAAAGGTGGAATGCCGGTTACCATGCTGCGCCTGAACCGCATCAAAGGGCTGGGTCCAGTGTTGCAAATTGCTGAAGGATGGACGGTTGACCTTCCCGAAAATGTGCACAAAGTAATCAATGAGCGTACCGACAAAACATGGCCTACCACCTGGTTTGCCCCACGATTGAATGATACGCAACAGTTCAAAGACGTGTACAGCGTGATGAATAACTGGGGCGCCAACCACGGCGCTATTAGCTATGGACATATTGGTGCCGACCTTATTACATTGGCCTCTATTCTGCGCATTCCTGTGTGTATGCACAATGTGGAAGCCGAAAAGGTTTTCCGTCCAGCTGTCTGGAGCGCGTTTGGCATGGATGCCGAAGGTGCCGACTACCGCGCATGCCAAACCTACGGAGCATTGTACAAATAAATTAGAACATATATTGATAAACCTTAGCATTACTTTGGCTTATCAATAAAAAAGGAATAGCAGAGACAATGCCTCTGCTATTCCTTTTTTGTCTTTTTAAATTGTGTGACGAATTTTCGTTGCGATTAATACTTCGTTATCAGCCAAGCTTTGTTTAGAATCCGAAGCCTTCTACCTTATGTGCGCCCATCTTTTCTTTTGGAATGCTACGGGCAACCTTTTGGTCAATATTGGCATGTACCACAATGGCTTTCGGACGAGCCGGGCAGATATACTGACAACCACCACAACCTATGCAAAGTTCGGCAGTTACTTGCGGTATGCGCAGTCCGTTCACATAATCAACCATTGCCACTGCCTGTGTGGGACAATGTTCTGAACAAGCTCCACAATCGGTCTCTTCCAGATAAACCACACAGCGCTCCCTTGTAAATTTTGCAATACCTACCTGTGTCACATGTTTTTGTTCGTGAGTCAACGGATGTATCGCACCGGTAGGACACACGTTGGAACAATGAGTACAATCAGGTTGACAAAAACCACGTTCAAACGACATCTTCGGC
>Ga0302271_10002222_pt1 | contig 17714 bp, 11 predicted proteins | sample III_Bog_N1_1_FD_198767 | JGI IMG/M metagenome (GOLD analysis project Ga0302271, IMG submission 198767) | Peat permafrost microbial communities from Stordalen Mire near Abisko, Sweden - III_Bog_N1_1 | ecosystem: Environmental > Terrestrial > Soil > Wetlands > Peat | place: Sweden: Abisko...
CACGCAATCACAACCCCTCCCCCACCCTCAACCCCAACCCCAACCCCAACCCCAACCCCAACCCCAACCCCAACCCCAACCCCAACCCCAACCCCAACCCCAGACAATTAATTAAGCATATAATCAACTAATTTTCCAAAATATTCCACAAAAATAAACACTAAATAATATTGTAAACACACAAGATTAATTGAAAAATCAATTCTGTTTTAATTTCTTTAATTGTTCTTTCAATGCATTATCTTCTCTTGCGAGTTAGCAGCTAATTTGCTGGAAGTTTCTGAAGAATATTTTATTTTTAGCAAATCTAGAGCTACTTGAAGAGACATATTAGGCTTTATTTAATCTGATTGCAGGATTTAAGCTTGGATAATCATTTCTATAAGTTAAGCTTACAACTCATTCGATGAAATTCTAGGTGCGTGAGTCAATAGATGAGGGATGAATTTCTTGTAAACAGCATGGCTATGCAAGTTCAGAGCATGAAGTAAAGTAAAAATTAAATGAATATTCTAAGCATTGATATTTTGTGGTTTCTTGAGAACTAAATGTAAAGTCTTCAGAATAAGCTAAGGCTGAAGGGATTGGATCCTATCAGCTACTTACAAGAGTGTCAAGAACAATAAAGTGAAGTTATCAACAAACAACAATTGATTTTCGAGATGTCCAAGAGTAGTCTTAATTGCACCAATTGCTTCTCTTCTTTTCAAGGTCCATTCAGGTCGACATTCTAACAAGAAACTAATGAACTAAAGCAGCTACTCGCCTGATAGATTTTTAGCATGCTTGATAGCAATCTATTATGCAAGATCGAAGATAATATCATTCGTTTGTTGCTCCCATTCTTCTAGCGATTATTGCTATTATTCTTCCATATTTGTAACTTTCGCTTTTTCATTAGCCTCCGAGTTGTTCTAAAAAATCGTTTCTAAGCTTAACCCTTTGCTTTCCCTTCCCCATTCGGAAATTGGAAAGTCACTCTCCAAAGGATCATCTGTTATACTTTAATTACTTTTGTTATGCTATGCAGTTTTGCTATCTGATTATCTCGCAGAGGAAGGTACTTGGTCTTTAGCATCTTCAAAGCGTCTAACAAGATTGCAGAATAACGACAGTGCACATTCAGCATTTAACAATGTAAAATTCCGTTCAGCATAGAGTCGAATAGCTTCCCAAAATTATGTGATTTCTGCTTGTTCACTTCGATCAACAGCGTTGAGAAATCGAGGAAGGGAATCTCTATCGAAATCTTCGATAATCTTGAACCCTCGGAGGGCAATATTTTTCCATAGCTATTAGCTCTGCACTTGATTTAGCGATAATTGATATGCTATGAGAGATAAATCTTTATGCGCGATGTGAGATATTTGTAGGTTATTAAGTATGCCTGCGGAAAGTTCTTTGGAGAGTTGCTCTCTTGGAGAGAGTGTCAAGAGAAAAGCACCCTTGTCTTTCCCAGAGAAGCTCCCGGAGTTTTTAAGAAAAGCTTCGATGCGCTAAGGGGCAGGGATTTTGGAAAGAAGATACGCTTAGTTGTTGAGATATGAGCAGGAAGATCTTAAAATGGTTAGCATCATGAAATCTGATAAGAAGGAAAGGAAGATTTTCAAAAAGGAAATGAAAAGAAAAAAATAGGATATTTTAATCAATCTTCGGAATCTTCTACTAAATCGTTTGGAGAAAAGACTTAAACAACTTGACATCCTGGAGAATGATATTTTGAAACAATTTGAAAAATAAAATGGAATATTTAAAGCCAGCAGCAAAGAAAGATTTTGTCGAATTGATCTAAATTCCAAATCTGTGCTTGACTGTGAATAGAATTAGCTACTACACTTGCATAACAAAAACAAGAAAAACAACCTACAAAAATTCAATAGTTCGAAACAGAGTGCTCATTCAGATATCTTCTAATAAACTTCTGTATCGGCTTAGTCTCTTTGATGACTTCGAGAGGGATCATTGTGAGCATCCCTCTTGTTCTCCATATGCTGTGCGACAATCTAGACACAACAGGGAGCCAAATAAGGAAGTAGATAATGAACACCATAACGTTAAAGATAATGAATAAGGCGACTCTCTTTGTATTTGCATCTGTAAAATGCTAGTAGATATCGGTAGAGAACTGTGGTATTTGTGAAGAAAAGAAGTAAACAAAATTAAATCAAAAATGAGATAACTAAAAGAGCTATAATATAAATCAAAAGCTCACGTAATCCTATAAGTATCTGTAGAGTAGTTTGATGTAGATTGTCTGCATGGATCTTACTTCAAGCGCCACGGAGGATATCAGCAGTGACAAGAGCTTAAATAAAAAGAAAAAAAAAATATTGGATTCTTGGTTTATTCTACAATTATTTGTTTTTTACTTCATTTTTCAGCAGCGAACTTGTGAGAGTTGTTTAGAGCACAACACCTGTTGGAGCGACAGATGAATAGGTTAAGGTTGTACCAGCAGCATATGCAGCTGCAAATGTTTAGTATAGACTATTGAAGTATCTGATATTCTCGAAGTATCTCGTGACTGCTACAGCCATTCCCTAAGCGACCTAATGTTTAATAAAAAATCAAATTCATAAGAGTTTGAAGCAGCTGAAAGGAACGAATCAAAAGGCTTTAAAAAAATATGAAAAAATTCATTTAGAAGTTTACAGATTATTCAGCGAATGCTTCGCATGTCGCTGTATTTTCTCCTTTTAGTGAAAAGACAATAGCACAAGGATCTAGCATCATGACATTGTTAAACGCGTCATTGTAAGATGAATCGTGCTTCCCCGTATTCGATGCATGTTCTTGATGAACAACACTGTCTAGCTAATAAAGCTAATTCAGAACAGACGTTACGTATGTTGCAGGATCACTCCCAAACATTTTGGTAGTTTAATCGTAAAATAATTATCTCTAGCAATTATCTGCAAAGATAAAGAAGCTTTCAGAGTATGATGTCGAATTGAGCTCTTAGACAAGGGAGTAGTTTGTATTGAGCAGATCATACGTTATGTAGTAGTTCACGAAGAAATATGCCTCGAAGACTAATGCTCCTAGCAGCAAAAAAAGACAGATTTATTTGAAGTTCATGGAGGAGTTTTTGAATTTGCGTTTTCTCTTTTTCATTTTCGAGTCAAGCGGATCTTCTTCGTTCATCCTGTCTAAGTCATCGAGCGATCCGACGTCGTCTTCTTCACCGATTTGGAGATTATTGATGAAATTTTCACATTTCGAGTAGAGACTTTTGATTTTTTTCTCTTTGATATCGAGGAAGAGTCCGAGGATTTCTTCGCGGCTTCTGTTGACTATGACGCTAAGAGGGATGAATATTAGCATGGATAGACATAATGCGACACCAGCGATGATCATCCAGATGATAAAGAGCCCAGAATTAGAGAGAGTTCTGTCGGATAATTCGGAAACATAATATTCTGCGTTTTGGATTAGATACTTGTAGAATTCCGTGAACATGTTCCATTCGAAGTATTCCACTGCTGATTTGATTGGCGTAGACGAATCAATTATGTTCTACGCGTATGTGTACATGATCTCGATTGCTGTGAGAAATGGTTTTTAGATGTCCTAACCTGCGGAGGATTTTAAGTTCACCTGCTACTCGTTTCTGGGGAAGAAAAATAACAGAAAATTGTGAGAAAACAGTAACAAAGATGGAAAGAATAAAAAATAAATAAAATCATATCTTACAGCAAGTAACTATGCGCACTCTGGACAGATAAATCACTGAAAGTAATATTCTACTTAAGAGCTTAGATGTTTGTTATGGATACATCCACTGCAGCCTTCCATGCAGTTTACCAAGCTGCCTAAAGAAAAAACAAACAAAAAAATTCAAATTACGCTTTCCATTTAAAGTAACTTTTTGTTATTTTCTCAACCTTCGTCGAAAGTGAGTCATACAATCCCATTTCCAAAAGTTTTAGATCTCTGAGGTATGAGAGCATCCCTTGCATCTCTGCCAGCAGCCGATTAGAATAAATAACAAGATCGACATTCTTTTTAATGTTTGAGAATTCATTGCTGGACAAGAAATAGTCCAAAAAAGCTAGGAGAATGAGAATCAGCACAAGCACATTTGCAACTCGTTTGAGATTTGATACGGAAGATGGCTCACTCTCATCATTAACTACTGCTTTCAAAGCTTTTCTGCTTTTAAAATTAGAGTTGAACTCATTTATGTTTGCATCCTTGTATTGTTTGGAAAGGGGAAAAGAGAGAGAAATCAATGATGAGAGCACACAAATGAAAAAATAATAACTTACTTCTCCTTCTTCTTCATCATTTTTATCTTAGAAGATGCTCTTTTGTGCTTCTCCTTCTTCGTCTTCTTCACTGTCTGAGCGCTCTTCTTCCACTTCCGCGATGTGATCATAATACAACCTCATTCGTTTGATCCCGATTCCATAATTTTTCTAAGGAGCCTCCAGTAGTTTTGATTCTTGATTCTCTTCTTCTTATAACCCTACTAAATGAGATTTATCAATTCCAGTAGCATCATCATTTCCATTTAACAAGCTGTCATCAATTCGCTGAGAGTGTATCTCACTATTCATCTAGTCTACATACTATCCGACTACTGTTTACTGATGGAATCATGCAGAAAAAAGAGTTATTTTCTTATGAATTAGACTATTTCAAGAACTAATAAACTGTTTAAAAATAACTAATGTACCTTCGAGGGAACAAAAGTGAATTAAAACGCAGATACGCCTTATTTTTTAAGCTTTGACTGTGTTCCTAAATGAGAAATCTAGAGGTTTTGTTGATTTGTCAAAGTTGGCTGGACAATTTCGAATTTAACAATATACCCAGCATGAGCACAGCAATTAAAAGATAACTCACTGATAAGCACATTCATTTCGATTCCTTAACCTGTAGGATCGTCTTCTTTCTTCAGTGGTTTGAATGTATAATTAGCACCTTGTTTAGCAGAGAATTTCTCTTTTTCATCTGTGGACACAAAAATAAAAATAATTAAATCAATTTTTTTTCACTCATAATTCAAACTTTAACCATCATTCTGTTGCAATATAATTACCAAAAACGCCAGGTGCTATTTCATCTATGTTGTATCGCTTTGAAGTTATGAATTTGTTGTCGATTTTAAGGAAGTTTATGCTGGAGCTAGATATATGTTCGATGTTTCCCTCGATATCAGTGTAGAGGTATGAAATCTTTCTATGGACTTTTTCAATACGGAAGGAACCCACGAATAAGAATCCTTATGCTTACGATGACAGTGTTCGCAGAGACAGGAAACAAGGGAATACATAGTTTGATTTGTTTTTACCGATCACATTTCTCTCTTTATTCATGAATTTAGCCTATTTGCAAACATTAAATAATTCGTATTTTTTTCTGTTTTAGATACTTTATTTTTGTGATTTTCAAATGAATTTTTGAATATTTGTTACTTCAGCTGAGTTCATGTAATTTTCTAAGAATTAATCATGATATTTCGAGTGGATAGATGGCATTAATAGATTTATTTTTCTGTTGACAACTTCACTTTTCTAATACCCGAAAAGATTAGAAACAGCTAAATTCATATTGACGACTTATCCAAATTTATCTTGCTCAGTCGTGAGGATAATCGTAGGATATGACTCATTTTGGATGTCATCATTGGAGGTATACAGCTAAACTTTTCGATTGTTATTGTTGGAGTTGTGAATCGCTCTAGCTCTCTCTAACAATTGCTCGCTGCTTTCTTTGTCATTTAAGACTTCTAAAGTGTATTTTCCATAAAGTCTCATAGCTTTGGGGATATTATTGGACATTTTCTTCAATCTGTTCCATTGCTCTTCCACTGATTGAATACCTAAACTAATACGTGCACCTATTTCGTTTAGTTTTCCTAAATCTGGGCTGTCTTCTCCAAGTTATGACCAGAAATCCATATGCTACAGTGCACATCTCTCAATGTTATTTTGCATAGTCCGGAGATTATTTTGAAATGCCATCTCTGATACGATATCCATGTTGCCATCTTGCTGGGATTCTGCGATTTCATCTTCAATGAGTTTCTTGTATCTGCGAGCAAAAATAGAATTTTAAAAAAGAGCGGTAAGAGAGTCGATAACTTTACCTGAAAATGATGAAATCGATATCAAACGAAGGATGGTTTTGCTCAGCTTGATTAAGTTCTTGCAATGCCTGCTGCTTGTACTTGGAATTTTCCATGAGAAAGAACGCATACGCTAACCTCAGATTGGTATTGTTCGGGAACTTCTTCACACCGTAGAAAAACATCTGATAAATTACTTAATAGACTATGCTGATTTTATCACGCTCAGCTTAGCTTTCAATGGATTGACTTGCGGTGATTAGATTTTTAGCGACACGAGTGTTTCCTCCTTTTTTTTATTTCGAAGCGCAGTCATCTCGTTGACAAGTTTGTCTGTGAACTTCGAGATATCCATCGAGAAGTATCGAAGCTGTCTTAGATGTCTTTGACCATCGGATAAGCTGCATCAAGTACTTTATTTAACTTATTTGGAGAATAAAAAAATAAGATTTAAATGAAAATTTTAAACTATTAAGCGTGAAATTAACGCAAAAGAGCATTTCTGTAATTGACTTGTAAGTTTGCCTTACCTTATGAGATGTTCTCCTGTTTCAAATTTATTGACATTGAGTAGCAGTATATCTATATGCTATTTCCTTTGATTCATGATAATCAGTGCAATAATAGGAATACCTATGATCCACGCAATGATCGTCCCTTCGAAGAGATTAGTTTCAAGAAACTTCGCAAAGCAAATCAAAATCGCACTCCAGACTTGCAAAGCCGCTATGAAACTCCATATTTTCTAGAATTCCTCGTTATAATATGGGGAATTAAAATGGAATTTCGCGAATATCATGAGAGACCCAACTAAAAGAAGCGCAATAAGAATGTAATCATTCGTTTCGTCATTCAAAAAAGTGAACGCGACGATGAGGACGACTTCATACAGCAGAAAGAAGAAATTAGGACGAGAGCTGACTCTAGCAGATGGGTCATTTGAATTCTGCAAGCACTCAAAATAGATCAATACTACTAAGAACGTAATCGTAACAAAGAAGATGCTAGTGAAGATGGCTACAGCAGCGTGGAGGATATGCACATCCGACCAGCATACAACACTCGGAAAGAACTTATGGACAAGCTCATTTGAAGTGGAAGTTGTCCCGCATTAGATGATCGACAAGAAAAAGTCAAGAAGTGGGTAGAATAAGATCGTAATCATGAGCTAGAGCAAGGTACGGAGAGAATATATTGGCCAGGAGAATGCTTAATTCTTCTTTGTGAAGCTGTAGGAAATGTAAAAGATATCTAAGAAAACCACAGCGACTAATCCAACGCAGACGTAAAACACTGCAACATATGCTGTCCATGAGGAGCTTTTCATGTACGTGACTAAGTGAAAGTAACTTAAGAATGTCTCCATTCCATCAGCTACGGATGAGTAAGACCAAGCTTGCTTGAGGTATCTATGAAACGGGAAATATAGTGCTTGAAGACATTAGATGATGCTGAGGAGTCTTGCAATCCAAATCGATGGTTCAACGTCTTTGAGTAATTGAAAAAGTACATTGAAGAGAACTGCTTTGATTTCGAGTTCTAAACGTTCCAGGAAGGAACGCTCAGAATCCAAGGAGTTCTTGTTCCCCTAGCTGCTCGATTTCAAATCCATCTAGTATTATTGCGAATAATTATCAATAGAAATAATAATAATAATTATAATTTCCCAAAGATTGTTCAAAGAGATAATCAATTTCTGTTTGTTTTGTTTAAAATAATGTAAAAAGAGTTCACTTGTTGTAGAGCACATAAGAACAATTTATTAAAAGATAATTGTGCTAACCCTTTGATCTTCAAAAAAAGAAGCAAACTTCGAAGAGTATGATATGCCATTCATGAATCAATATTCATGATTTGTTTCCCATCAAGTTAGATGGCACATAAAGCACAAATCAATCAATCTTCTAGGGCAACTTAGTTAAAATAATCTTGGATAAAGAAATAATGTGAAGATTTCCATTTGAATTGCAAATGCCAATCCTTCCACTTTCAATTAAAGTAAGGTGCATAACTAATCAGTTATCTGACAGGCAAATAGAAGGGGGAGGGAAGGAGGGAAGAATAAATTTTATAAATATATTTCTTAGAGATTTAAATTGAGTAGAACTGTCTAAATAAAACCTAAATATCCAGCTTAAATTTAAATGCAGTCTATCTCCCCCCGTCTTAAAAATAAAAAAAAGCGTTGAAAATAAGAGCATTTAAATTTCTGCAAAGAGTATAATTGTGTAAATATTGATAAATAGCTAAAAGTTGAGGGATAACTGAAAATCAAATATTGCAACATCAAAAAAGACTGCGAAAATGGGTAATGAGACATCTTCAATGGGAGATGAAAGTTGCTTCATGAGAGAATTTAAAAGCTAGTATGATTTTACAACTGAACTTAGTGATAAGCGCTTCGGAGATGTGTGCATTTATCGACATAAAACGGAAAAGAAATACATTGCAAAAAGAGGTAAAAGATAATTACCAAGAATGGATAAAATACAAAAAAATGCTCACAAAATACAAAATGGCCAATGTGTTCAATTCTAAATAAATTTTTGTCAATAGGTCACATGTGCAATTCTGCAGAGGAATACTAGTCATTCATAAGATCGTGCAAATAGCGTTAGAATCTAAAGCAGAAGAGCCTACTGCAATTACTGTTTTCTTAAGAAGCAAATGAAGACAACATCTGCGGTGATTTCAACAAAATCACATTGTATTTCGAGTACTACTTTCATGACCTAGAGAAAGAAGTATTGCGTCGACGTGAAAATGGGCAGGTTAAGATTTATTCCCTATTATTGAATTTGCACTTTATGTTTCAGAGATATTTTCACACTAATTTAAGGCAATGCTAATTTGAAAAAAATTTTTGCTTTCTCAGGAGTACTTTTCGGAGAGTGAGCTGTGGTATCTGCTGGATTCCTTAGTTGAAGTATGCAGCTACCTGTAGAAATACAAGATTTACCATGGCGATCTACGGCCTTGCAATATTCTACTCAGCAACGATGGTTTAGTCAAAATTGCTGATCACGGAATTTTCAACACAGATTAAACTAGCTACTATAAAATGCTTTCTGGCAGAGATAAATGCTATCTCTCGCCAACACTTTTGCGATCACTGCGAGCTGGAGAACACAAGCCCTTCCATGATTCATATAAAACGGACATGTACTCTCTTGGAATGAGCATCCTTGAGGCTGCTTCGTTATGTCCTCCGATGGCTGCATATGATTTCGATAATTTCACAATTTCTCACCCGATTCTCGAAGAGCTTCTCAACGATTGCAGGAGCAGATACAGTGATTTCTTAGTCAATGTGCTAATCGATATGATTCAAGATGATGAATCTACTCGTCCTACATTTGATAGCATAAAATCGTTGTTGCTTCCATTTCAAAGTAGCATATAAAATAACACATAACTTCAAAGAAACAGTGTGCTCTTTACAACTACTTAGCCAGTGCAATTCTAGCAATAGATATAACCCAATTAAGGCTATCAGCAATCCTAACCTGTTTAGACACTCCAAAACTACAACAACAATCCAAATGTAAAAAATTTTAATTGACTTTTTTCCAGTTGTAGTTGATTTTTAAAATCAATTTTTTTGTTATTGAAGTTGGCGACAACTACAACAACCAATTTCCTACCACCTAATTAAGCAGCTTAAGTAGCATTGCAGAATGGATCAGCATCATTCATTGCGTTTAATGCATAGGATCCATTTGGTACTCAATCTCAATTGACTTCATAACCAAATTAGCAACAACAGCAAATCATTCAATAAATATAACAGCAATCTAATATGCAATCACAGCCATACATCTAATAGCAGTAGATCTACAAATAATAGCAGTAATAACCTCTCAACACTTAAGTTATTTCTTGGTAAATCAATCCTTCAACAACAGGTGGAATGCCTCCATCAAATCTTTAGTAAACTGTGTTACCACTAACTCCCCTGCAGAATTAGCCTTAGCAATAACCACAAGGAATAATTGCGAACAATCAAACTGCTGTCACATACATTGCTCCAGTTCGCTCTCCAGCGAATCCACATTCATTAGAATCAACCATCAATTCTTCGTCTTCTTCTGGATAACCCCAACAACAATAATCAAAATAGTATTATGCTCCTCAATCAGCAGGAGGTCTTCCATAATAAAATTAGCTGTTACTATCGCCACTGCAATTCTAAACTCCTCAACAAGGACAGAACAATAACCAACAAGAAGCAGATTCAACATTCCCATAAGAGTAAATAAATAAAAAAACCAGAAATATATTATTCAAGAATGAATTTGAACCTATTTTTTATTTTATTTATCTCCAGCAGCAGCAAGCAATAAAGTGAAATAAAAGGAGACGATAACAACAACAATAGCTCTTAAAAGAAACCATCCTCTAAAGATAGTCCTGATACTGTCTCTACTCAAGGTTTATCGAATAACTCACAATAATCCAATTCATTCTAACCAGTTTAGCTATTCCAGCAAACACAACAGATCAAACAATAACAATAGTAAACTGATATTTTAGCTTAGATTCAGTAACAATAATAGCTGATCGCATAATTGCAACAGCAGCAACTTATCTAGAATTAGCTTCTTGCTTAATAGTAATAGTAATCACAACAACATGTTATTTATCAACCAGTGCCACCAATGCAGCAGCAAAAGCAGCAAGTTATCCAATAATAATCACAATAACTCTAGCCTAATCAATATGTATTCCAATAATAGCAAGAATCATTCTAGCAACCAATGAGTGGATTACTACTACCTTCCGAGCAGCAGCTATTCCAGGGTTAGTAGTATTAGCATTTAGATCAGTAGTCATCAGTGCAATTGGGTTCAGTGTAATTTCCTCCTTCTTCTTCTTAGTAAGCCGATCTTGCACGGTTCAGTAAAGAAGGTAATAATAAGACAACTCTTTATGATATTTTTGTTTCTTCTCAATTCTTGTTTGTATTGTTTGTTTTAATTATTTGTTAATTTTCACTAAAGGTTCGATCCTTTCAGGGCAATAATCTCCATAAGATTAAAGTAGTCTAGCTTAGTAATATCATAATATGAATCCTGCTCTCTTGTAGAACTACTCTCTTCAGTTGCAGCAGTAGCAATAACTACTTCAATAACAATAGCAACAACAGCAGTTTAATCATAAATAAATTCCTGTTTTCTCATAATAACCTTGAGAAAGATAGAGATTCTCTAACCATTTATATGTAGAATCAGCAAAACGCCCAATCAAAAGGAATAGTTAATTGCAATCTCTCACTTACAATACAACTATAAAAAACAATTTTGTATGATCAAAGTTTAGATTCTAATATCGAAGAATGAAAGCTATTATGCTTTCATTTTGCTATGAAAATTGAATTATCTTGTTCCACATTATTACTTTAGTAGAGATTAATTATATTTTTAGTTTATTAAGAAGATTAATTTGGACTCAAGAAGAATGGGAAGGGAGTAATTGGTTTTTGAAAAATAAAAAAATAACTGAGAGAATAATAAAGAAACCTTTCCAGCCAATCAAATTTAAAACAATAATTGGGCAAAATTAAATGTGCTAATCTCGCTGTGGGGAAGTTAATTTTATATTAGTTTTTAAAAAGTGTCTCGGATTAAAAGAAGAAAAACACATTATTATAATAACTGAAATAGAAAAAATAATTAAAACTAAAGGGGGGAGTTTAAAAGTGGCTTGGATTCAAGAAAGGCAATCCAAATAAACACATATGTAAATAAACGGTGACAAAGTTAGAATGAGACATTGAAATTTATAAGGGGAAAGCTGTTTAAGGTTTTTTTTGTTTTGTTAGAGTGGTTAGAATCGAAGGTGTCATCGATCAAACTGGAGTTTAAAGTTCAAAATATTGCTCATTGGATGAAGCAGTCTTGCTGCTGGAAGTTGTTGGGATCTAATTGTCTAGCAAAGCAAGGCATTGATTGTCTGAAGGAAAGATTTCTTCTTCTTTTGGAGACTGTTTTTGATGAATTCGAAGTGCAAAAATAGGTTTTTTCATTTGGATTCTTTGCTTGATTGCATTCATCTTTGAAGGAAGCATGAGTAGATTTTTCCTTTGAAGTGCGTTAGTGAGCTCAACAACACATGATCCAGAAGAATATCTTGTTTCGTCTGACTTTTTATCAGAATTCGGATTGTATTTGGACGAAACTATTATATTGCGTGTGTCAGAATGATTGTTTTGCTTGGGAGGATCACTGAAATTACTATTCTAAGCGTAGTTATCTGTCTAATATGAAGACTCCTCAGCACCATTCGGTTTAATATTCTATGTATCTTTCTTCGAAATGAACCTTCCTTTCACGCGGAGACGCGAATCAGCAACACGCTTACGGCAATCGTAGGAGATTTTTCTAATCCAATTTCTGCGTTTGTTCTTGTAGCGTTCGATTTTGAATTGTCTCTCAAGTCGCTTTTAATGCTAAAATCGCAGGAGATTTGGGTCATTCAACCCACTAGCGATGAGTGCTTGCAAGCTGAGTTATGCTGCTGCGAGGGAATCCAATGATTCAAACCCTTCGAGTGAGAAATTATGCGAGAGAACGGTTGGGATAAATGTATGCTAGATTTTGGGAGGTGTTGATGTTGATGAAATCGATGTAGATTTGTTGTTGTGGTTGTCAAGAGTGGATGCACTCATATTGAATTACGCATTGAGATTAGCATTAACGCTTTACAAGATATTAATATCATTGGAGGTTCTCATGTTCATTCTGGAGTTTGAAGCAGACCATGATTGATTATGCGTAGTTTCATTTGTACTTTTGAATCCATTTATGGAACTTGTTGGTGTTTGCAGCACCTAAACATGCCTTTTGTGAGTTAAAGTAGATTCATTCGAATTATTAAGATTAAAAGTATTGCTATTTTGATGTGTATTTGACGTAGAAGACACTGCAGCTGCTACTGCGGCGGAGGCTAGTTGATCAAGTGTCAAGCATGATTAAAGAAACTAAAATAGCTGCATCTCATTAGAGGTGTTGTTGTTGTTTTCGTGCTATGGGTTTTCTACTTAAAAGCTAGTAGTTTTGTCGATTGGATAAGCAGAAGGGAAAACAGGTAAAAGTTGATTATTTGGAGCTAGGGGCTGCTATTATTACTATTATCCTGCAGCTGCTGAAATCAAAGAATTAAAGATCTCTTAGCAGAGAGATGCTTCAGTAGAAGGATCCATACCAAGGATCGATATTGTATCTCTCTTTTTTTCCTTACCGGAGTCTATTTCTTTCTCCAATAGTTCTTCTTCAGGGAGGGCATGTGCACTCGGGAGATTTTGCTATCCCTATTGAGTGTTTTAATCTGAGTTTTCATCGCCATATCGTTAGCCTTCCTATTCTTCTTCTGCTTGCATTTGTCCATCTTTGCGCTGCATCTCAGATAATTCCTAAAATGCCTACAAGAGCTAAACTTACTAGAGAATAGATTCGATTGAATGCTATTGTGCGTGCAGCTAATCTTCTTGTTATCTTCCCAAGCTAGTTTAGTTTCCAAGTGATTGAAGTAACACCAGCAAAGCAGGGTCATTATAATATTCTGGTTATGTTGACTGCATCATATATCAGTGTGTTTTATATATATATCTTTTAAATAATCAAAAAGAAAGTGTGTTGTTTGTTTTTTAGTTTAATTTGTTTCTTTTTGTTTTTTATTGCACTGCCCTTCCACGCTTGAACTGCATCCTATCATTGGTTTCACCCAAAAGATTATTATAATCTATCTCTCTCTCTCTCTTTTCTAAGCATTCTAAAGGCTTAGCATTCCTTTTTAGTATGGTTTAAAAATCAATTCAAACCCTCTTGAAAAAAAAAATAACTATTATTTATTTATTTTTTTTAACCTACTTAGTTTTTGAGTTGTCTTGCTGGTTTTCTTTCTAGCTTAGCTCATTTAAAAAATTGGGAGGATGGGGGAGGGTATTTTAAATTGAGCTAGAATTATTTAACTCTATAAATTTGTTTCCCTCCCAACCAATCATCTTTTCGTATTGTCCTGTTCTATTCTTTGATGATTGGGAGTTATTTCATTAGCACAAACAAGCAGATTTTTTATTTATTTAAAAACGACAACATTTAGATGTTATCTTTTACATTAATTTATTTTTTAAATGCACTTTTCTTTACGAATCACTAACATTTTAATATGTCAATCAAACAAAAACAACTATTATTAATTTCTCCATTCAAATCTTTAAAAAACCTCTTCATTCATTTTTGTATTCTCTCTTTCTTTTTAAAGAGCAAAAAAAGTGATTAGATTAGTTTCTAGTAAACTCTAAATAATTGTAAATATGCATTTCCTCTTTGCTTTTAGTTAAACTAATAGAATTAAGAAGTGAATAACTCAAATAAAACTATGTCTTTGGGGATACCAAATAAAATTATTTGAATTTGTTTATTTTAGTTGTAACTTAGATTGATAAATTCATCAAGGTGGTTAATCAATTCAGTAGAGGGATACTTATTATCTAAAATTCTTATAAAATCTCTAAACTAATACATACAAAATGATAGCTTCTTTATTGTAGAATTGGATAAAAACTCAGAAAAAACTTAAATAAGATCAATGTGAGAAAAATTCAAATATATTTAAAAGAAAAGATCCTAAAAATTTAACTAACGTCGATGAATGTAAAACTAAAAACAAGTACAATACAGTTTATCAGAGCAAGGATTCATTTCAAAAGAGAATAACTGTGAAAAAGAAAAAGAAAATGAATATGGGGGAAGTAGATTATTGTGATTTATTGAGAGTTATTTCTTGATTAATTTTTTGAAGAAGATTTCTCTTAGGAATAAAGCAGTGCGAACTTAAAGAAGAAGGCGCCGATAAAGTGAAATACAAGGAGAGAGAGATATATAGAGTTGAGCAAAGAATATTGCGGTAGGACACGCAATACTACTACTACATATGGGGAATTGTTGTTCAAGTCCAGATAAGCTAGACAAGGAACCTGAAGTAAAATCAGTAGAGATAAATTACAATAAATGAATAATTGTAGAAATGATATGATCCATTTGAATATTCTCTTATTTTGATGCCATTTACCAAAAGCTTAAGATTGTTAATTTGCTCTTTGAAACATACAATTTTGTTTGATTTTGTCAGTCAGTGTATGAAAACACAACGACTCTGATTGGCGGTTCACACACAAAATCAGCTTCCCTAAACAATAAAAGTGAAGTTATTCTGAATCACTAGAGCAATTCTAACATAGCGGAATCTAATAATAACAACAACAACAATAACTAGATTACTATTGATTCTTAACTCGAAAGCAACAACAATTTGCCACCAAACTAATCTTCAAAATAACAATCTGTCTCACCTGCAAGTAACCCCAATTTACCAAATACAGTTGTTCAATCTTCTTCAATGCAGAATTCAGCTAGAAATCAGCTACCTCCACTGAATGATCCTAATTTGCTTAAAAATTCTCCGAAAAATCAAGCAAGTGCTGTTTTTCACAGCAGTAATCCTAATTTTAGCAATAATTAAAATCACATAAACAGCAATTAGAATACAGCCAGCAATATCAACCCTCCTTCGATTCACGAAAGTGGCTCTCTCATTGGTGATTCTGCTGCTGCTGCGTCAACACAAAAGCGAGTCCCCCTTTAAACCCTCAGCAAAGGTAAGAAAATATAATATTCAAACTTTTGTTTTGAAACTTTCATTTTTTCTTTCTAGAACACATAGATTCTACGAGAATAATGGAAGAAGCTAATTCATTAAAGGGCACATAATAGCAACTAGAAAAAGATGAGCGAGATTAACTGGAAGGGATGTTAGCGAAGAATGTTGTCAAAACGAAGGAATAATTGCAAGATAACGAAACAGGAAAATATTTATTTCTTTGCAGATCTGACAGTGCGAAATCGTTTATTTTACAGATCCCACATGTTCAAGCTTAGTCACCTAACTCCATGAGAGTTCTTTTTGATATCGCTGATAAGTATGTGAGGCTGGTTTATGGCACAGAGGCGATTACTTTGGAACTTCTTTTTGGTATGCAGGATCTAACGAAATCTGTGTTGTATCATTCTGATTGCTTCCCAGCGTACTTCAAGACAAGGGAAGTGTTTGAAGATTCTTATGAAATTTAAGTCAAAGTGCAGAGAAAATAAGTTTCATCCAATAAACTATCTAGAGAAGGAGGTGGGTTTGATTTTGTAGCTTTAAACGTATTTCCTTCGATGACAGCTGATGACGCCAAGAAATACATCTGCAATCTGCCATAACTTGGATTTAACCCTAACGATTTCGCTATTTTCAGAAGCGAATCTTTAAATTAAGATAAACTCTTACCAATGTCTGATGAAAATAAATTCGGACTTTGCATACCCGATGACTAATTTGCGTTAAAAAATATTGAAGAGGAACTATTATTATTGCCTCCAAATAAAGCAACGACGCAAGAAAACTTTGAATTCTATTGGCTGCCAAATTCTGAAGGAGATGAGATTCCTCTTGCGAAGAAAGGTGAAGTTTTCAGGAAAGTAACCGTTGGAATAAATATTGAGTACGAATGCAAAGCAACTCAATGCAAGCAAGCCAACAAGAAATTTATCAAGAACGTTGGAGTTGGGATGTTCGATTTGCTAGACAATTAAAAACCTTACTGTCCTGTCTGCAAGCAAAACCAATATGTTTAATATTCCCAAATCGCATTATTCTAGTGTCGCTTTGCCTTCTCGGGCATGCAAGATTTCAAAAAGAAAACAGCTGCCAAATGGGGTGTAGCACATCAACCTTTGAGTCTCAAGAAACTTGACTAAAAAGAAATAATCTAAAAACCAGGATATTCTTAAATTCCATGGGTTTAGTTCTTCACAGGATGGTCTAGATTTAAATTGTTTGCTAAGAGACTAGATATGCAATCAATTGCTGATGAAAACGAAGAAATCCTTGGTACATTACAGATGGAAGAAGCTTCGTCTCATAAAATATGCGGTGTTTGCAAGCAAAACGTTGCTGATCACATGCAGCACACTCTAGAATGTGGTCATTCGTATCATAAAATATGCATTAGCCTTCTTCCGTCTCTTTTCGCATAACTGAAATGCCCTCTTTGCGTAAAATTACGCATATGAAAATACATTATTTTGATTACAATTCCCCTTTTAAAGTTGATTTCTTGCATAATAATATTGTTTTTTTCTTCTCAAAACAGAAATGAAGACAGTTAATCCACCATCCAGTTTGTTTATCTGTAAAAAATTGATTTTTGTTGTTGTTATTATCTATTAGTCTTTATTATTTCTTATTTCCTCTCTGTATTAAGACGATTTTAATTAAGATAATTTTATTCTCAATAAGGTGTCTTTATTTCTTTTCACTACTTGGGAAATTAAAAACAAATTAAATTAAGAATCGCTGACTGTAATCAATCTGAGATAAAGTTGCAATATTGAAAATTACTTGAAAAAGAAAGAGACAAAGAGGATAATTTATTTTATTTCTTAAAAGTTCATATGATTCAGCTGGAACCTAATAATTTAAATTAGAGAAAGAGAAAGAGAGAGAGAGAGAGAATCATTTGTTTATTCTCAATCTTTGCTCAAAATTGTAAATGGCACGTGAAAAATAGGGGGACAATTAATATCAAATCTTCTAT
>Ga0302271_10002223_pt1 | contig 17713 bp, 13 predicted proteins | sample III_Bog_N1_1_FD_198767 | JGI IMG/M metagenome (GOLD analysis project Ga0302271, IMG submission 198767) | Peat permafrost microbial communities from Stordalen Mire near Abisko, Sweden - III_Bog_N1_1 | ecosystem: Environmental > Terrestrial > Soil > Wetlands > Peat | place: Sweden: Abisko...
ATCTCTAAATGATGAGGATTTAAGGTCTTAATCCCCGTTTTGTTTCTGGGAAATAAGAATATTTTTTGTAATCTTTAAGACTCTTATTCTTTAGGGGGATGCTTGAATCGGAGAGGCATCCTTTTATTGATTGAGCAACAACTTCATATTAAATCTAACATATTGAAAATACATAATTCGTATCTCAAAAATACAAAAAATCCTCACCTTTACAAAAGCTATTTCTGTAGTAAAAAGTTAATTCCCTAAAAAACAAAAGATATTCAATAGATCATCTCAAAACAAAGCAATTGCGGATTTTGTTAAAATAACCTAAAAACCCAAGAGAACCAGAGCAAATGAGAAGGATAAGTTCCAGCTCTAAGAATTTAATTCTTCTAAGTGTCTTAGTAATTGTATTAAAATTGCAAACCACTCTTTCAAGGAGTTCAAAAGTATCTGAAGATCTCAATTTCCATATTAATGCTCTAGATGGATAGGTCTAAGATGCAGTATGGTGTGGAGGAACTAGAGGAAATTCTGGTACTACAAGCGACTCTTCATCTACAGCTGCATCCACTGTGATCCTTCTCACAACAGAAGGAAACATATACCGCTCAAGCGATAACATGGTTAGATTTGAGAATCTCTCAGATACCCTTACAAATATTGCTGTCAATCTTCTCAATGATAAGATCATCAATGTAAAAAACCACAAAAAACAAATAAATATGAGGGGAAATGAAATGGAATGCTTTTTTTTTGGTTTCTTGATTTGTTCCATTTTTATAATTCTTCAGACTGGCTAAGTGATAAGAATTTACAGCCATGGTAAAAATGATACTCAAATAGTTGTTTTGATGGGAAATGGACCTGTTTCTTGGATCACTTATGATTGTGGAGCCACTTTCAAAGCAATCACGAAAGATCATCTTAAGTAAAGAGAATTAGATGAAAAAATAGATCATTTCAGGGAAAACACAAAGAGATAATAACCTTCATCGTAATTGTCTTTCACTTTTAAAGTTGTTTTTCTTGAAACAGAATAAAATAATTGAGGATCCATCCAACTTAGCCAAAATGGATGTTAGCTTTAACAGATAATGCGTGTCCCTAAACTGTACAAGAATAACAAAAGCAATCTAATCCTTGCTACTCTTTTTAAAGACTCTGGTTGTCAAAAAATGGTGGAACGACATGGGAAATACTAGCTGATTATGTTTACAAGTTTGAATGGTAGAATTAGATTATTTGATTTCGTTTTATGAAATTGATAACTAATTTATGATTTTGGGGCGTTTTTATTTTTAAAAAGGGGATATTTCAGCAAGGACACTCACAAAACATCTTAAGCATAATCATCTACATCAACTCATTAGTCTTCTGCTGATGTGATAGACGAGAGAAGAATCTTCTGGGTCGAAGAGATTGGGAGTAAAAAATAATAAGATTAAACTCAATAATTATTGATTGTTTTATTGATATGGATTATGTGAAAATCTTGTTTTATTGACTTTTCAGATACTTAGAACTAAAACAGACTTGGTCTAGTGAATACTCGTCATTTCTTTGTGTCAGATGATTTCATGCAAATAAGGACAAAATTAGAAGAAAATGGAAACACATTTCATTTAGACAACAACTACTTGTTCGTCTTGAAATGTAACAATCAACACAAATTATTTTTATTTATCATTCTCTAAGTGATTATTCTTTAATTTTTTTCCTTTCTTGTAGTAATCGATGAAGAAACTGAAAACATCTAGATGAAAATAGCTGATCCTAAACACAAAACCATCAAATTGCGAGCAATTTAGCTGGGTGAAAAAATTAGAAATCATAAATTCACCATCCTAGATACCAGTGAAGGTGAGTCATTCATTAATGTCAACCATCTCGGGTAGAACTCTCCTATGGGATCACTTTATGCTTCTGATAGCACTGGCATGCGGTTTGTTAAGAGCTTAGAAGGAAATATCCGAACAGAAAAGGGTGAAGTTGATTTTGAAAAACTTCATGGACTCTGGGGAGTTTTTATGGCAAATACATATGATGAGCCAAGGAAACAATATTATGAAAGAACATACTCTGGCGAGGATAATAGTGATGATGATCAATACTATGAAGATGAACAAGATGCTTAGAATAGTTAGAATAATTCAAATTAGTCGTCTCTGTCATAAAAATAAGGGAAAAAATAACCATCTGTTAAGGAATTGGCAACCTAAAAAATTCAGACTTAAATCACTTTCGATAGAGGTGCTGCCTGGCAGAGAATACCTCCTCCTGAGAATAGCCATTCGTAATGTACTTCAAATTGCTTTTTGAACCTCCATTCTTCGTCAAATTCGTAATTTAATGCATTTTACTCATCTCCCAACGCGATTGGACTTGTCCTTGCAAATGGAAATGTTGGAAATTATTTGAGTCACTCGAAGTAATCTGTGAATACATATCTATCGAATGATGGAGGTGTGACGTTCTCTGAGATAAAATAAGGAGCTTATCTCTTTTCAATTGGAGATCACGGTTCGATTATTGTGATTACTAAAGATAAAGACTACGCCACGACAACAGAGTTGGAATATTCTTTAGATGAAGGAGCTACTTGGAAATCCTTAACAATTTCATAAAACCCACTGGAGATTGATAGTATCATGACGCATCCTTCAAATACTGCCACTTCTTTTATGCTCCTGGCATAGACTCTTCCAGATGCTTCCACTGGGAGGTAGTTTGGTATGGTGATCACAATAGATTTCTAAGAACTTCTGCTTGAAAAATGCAAATTGCCTGAAACACCAGATTAACCTGGTTCAGATTACACATCATGGGCACCTCATTCGAGAAACAATACCAAATGCTTACTTGGGAAGACAGTTAAATATGCGAGAAGAAAACCTGATGCAAATTGCTTCAATGGAGAGGTTTCAAGATTATTTTTAAAGAATTATTATTACTTTTGCCTTTTATTTTTTAATATTTTATGTTTCTAAAACTAGACTTTCGAGAGAATTGTGAGTGCGAAAATATGTGAATGCACCGAAGAAGATTGGACATGTGATTATGGTTATTCTAGGGAAAATAATGGGCCATGTGTAATTGATGGGTCACTTACCGAAGAAGAATATGCAGGGATCGTACCAACTAACTGTTAAGAATATTACTAATAAACTGTAGGCTACGTGAAAGTTGCAGGGGATGTCTGCATGCATGGAGTAGATCACTCAGGTTCTTGGAAGAGATGTCCAGGAAATTCTCTATTTAATTGGTCTAACAGTTCAAATTCTTTATTAATTGTAGCTATTGTGGTGATTGGATTTGTTGTGGTGTACCGTTTTTAGACAGAAATTCTGAGGATTATTAGGTCAGCTGCAGCATATGTGGATTCTTGGATTAATGGGAAAAACAGTGATTCTGAAGTTGTCAACGCTGATACATTTGGTGGGAAGATTCTTTTAGCGATTAGAAATGTCTTTGGAAGTAAAAAACATCAGTCAAGAGAATAGAGAGATAAAAGAGATTACAGAAGCAGAAATGGATAAGATGAAGAAGAATCAGATACGCTCCATGAAAGATAAGTTTTTGATTAACAACAGCAATAGTAATAATAACATCCTAGGTAATATTTCACAGATGTCGATGACTATGGAGATGGAGATGATTCAATTGAAAGAAGATATGATTATGGATTGTGAGAAGGATATTCAAAGGGCACAGATAAATGAACAAAAATTTCATATGTTTGATTTTGAATCTGAAATGAAAGATATTGCCACAATTATTCATATTCTGTGTAGATAAGGAAATAATGTTATCAAGATTAAAATTTTAATTTAATAAGCAACAGTAGTTTCTTGAAATTGAATAAGGTTTAACAAAAAAATTACAACACATAAAGATAGTTAGATTTATGCTTAGTTGATTTTTCAGCAAATAATGTTAATGCAAAAAGTCTTACATTTCAAAAAAATGCAATTCAATCCTTCACATAAGATCCATTTCTTCTTCTTCCTTTCTTACTTCTTTCATTTAATTCTGATTATTTTGATTGTTGTTGTTGTTGCTATTATTATTATTATTATTATTATTATTATTATTATTATTGTTATTCATTTTCAAGAGGAATTTAAACATTTCTTAGACTGATCCTTGATTGTTATTTTCTCCAAATGATAGAGCATCATTAATTAATTCCTATTTTTACTCATGTAGTTCCAAGATTCTCTCTTCAATCGTGTTTTAGCACACAACTCTCCACACAAATACTTCTTTCTTTTACCCTATCCTGTGTACTCGTTCAATAGCTTGATCTTCCACAGCCGGATTCCACCAGCTGTCACAGAGAATAACATTATTTGCACCAACTAAGTTCAATCCTACATATGCACTTTTAATCGCAGCTAAAAGCACTGAAGGGCCATTAATGCTTCTCGGATTAAGGGAAAAGTCTTAAATGATCTCCTCCTTTTTTTATTTTTTCACTTTCGAATCGAATCTCTGAAGATGAAAACCAACAAAATAATGAAAAATACTATTAAATTTCTGGAAAAATAAGTATTTGAATATGTCTTACAGCATGTGTGATGTTCTTTGCATCTAGATAGCTTTCAAGTAAACTAAGAGTTGCAAGCCATTATGAGAAGACAATAGTTTTCTCTCCTTTAGCATGCGCTTTTTCAACTAGCTCAACAACTTTTATCATTTTCGTTCCACTTAAGACATTTGCGTTGCTGAAATCCTCTAGAATATTTTAATCCTACCTTTTTAATACAAAAATAATTAAATTTTCAAATAATCAAGTTATTTATTCTTCTTTTTACTCTTAGCAGTCTACTGAGAGTAGATCTTGAGCTGTAATTGCTAAGTTGCAGATTGGACATCTTCCTCGTTGTGCAGCTATTTACATGAAGCACGATGTGCATGCCACATGCAAGCACGGACTGATGGATTGTTCTAAAGATTCCTCAAAGCAAATTTTACAGATACTGAATTCCCCATTTTTAATACGATTTATCATATCTTTTTTATAAATCTCAGATAGCTGTATTGGTTGGCTTATCTTTTCAGCTGGTTTAAGGTCAACCTATCCATTATTTTATTACTGTTGGTTAGATTATTAACCCTATTATTATGATTCTTTAGATTTTCCTAGGAAAGCAAGTATTTTCTCTTCTATGGAGAGATTCGAGTTGGAACCACCTTCATCTTCGATTTTTTTAAGAACGAGACTCGGATGTACACAAAATTATCTGAGCTTCGAGATGATCTAGAAGATATGCATGTAGCTTCCGTTGAGTTTTTTATTGTCATCTAAGTATTTCACAATATTCTAGCTTTGTTTCTAGATTTGATCGTAGAAGGATTGTTCTCTGTCTGACAAAACTATTTGGATAGTCTAAATTGATTTCTTTGGTAAACTCAATATTTGTTCTCCAGATTTATCTTTTGATTACTTAGTTCTCCTTAAGATTAAGGGTTTAATTACTTTGTGCAATAGTTTCAGTTATTTTGTGCTGATATTCGTTTTCTTAGATATCTTGAAGTATTTATTCCAGTATTTCCACTGACCAAAAGTTTCAACTTTCAGAAATCTCAGCAGGCTAAACAAATCCTAGTTTTGATTAAAAAAAACAAAGAAAGTTAAATTCATTTTTTTAAACTTAAAGCATTGGAATAATCTTACTTCTAGTTTATTTTCAATGGGAGTTCCTGTCAGACACCATCTGCATTTTGACTGAAGAAGTGAAACAGCAATAGATGCTGCTGTGACTCTGTTTTTTATGTATTAAGCTTCGTCGAGAATAATTCTTCTCCATTGAGTTGTGAACAGAATTCCTTGTGGGTTTTAGTTAAATTCAGATTAGAGAATCGAGTACGGACAAAGGATAACATCATAAGCTGTAAGATCTTTGCTCCGATCAGATTTTAAGTGATATTCCAACACAGAAATTGAGTTTTCCTTTGAATGGAAAAGTAACTATGCTTTCCATTAAACCATAATTGACAGTGGCAAGACTATCAGTGTCTGTTAATTTAACTTCTATTCCTGCTTCTAGTTACCATCTAATAATAAATTTGTTTAATTTATTTTCCTCGCACACAAGTCATGATGGATAAGTCCAATCGCCATAAGAGTCTTACCAAGACCCATTTAGTCAGCTAGAATACCTCCACACATTGATTCACTCTATTAAATCCATGAAAGTTATCAAAAGAAATAAGATAATTAGAAAAGTAACTTTCTAAAAAAGTTTCTAAAAATATCTTCATAAAATTTTCATTGTTTTACTTAAAAATACTCCTATTTCACTGCGAAGGTCGTGGTAATCTCGTTTAATATCAGTGTGTGCCCATCTGGAAGGGTATATTCAGAGTAAAATGGAGAAATCTTCCTAGATGTATCTTTAAGCTCTATGCCCTTTTATTTCTGCTTTGTCAAAAGCTCCTCAGTGTTAATCGCACCCTCTCGATGAAGCATCCAACTTAACCCCTACTACTGATAGGTTAATAATTAAGTCTTCATGCTTTCGGGGGTAGCAGTTTCTGCAAAAAATATCCATCCATCCCCTTTTAAGAGCCTTAAATTGAGAGCTTTTATATCTTCTGCTTCTTATTCCTCTTTTGGATTTGAACTCAAATTAGCTTATTTATCTAACTCATCGTTGTCATTTAGAGATTCATCAAAGCTTTTTTCAGATGAAGACGAAATATCTTCATCTTCCTCTGATTTTTCTTCTTCTTCAACATCATTCATTTGAGATTTATCTTGCTATTTTTATTCTACTTCCATTTTGAGGCTCTTTTGAGTATCTTCACCAAACGTTGAACAATTAAAATAGCCCATTTATCTTGAAACCAAACTAAAGCATATTAAAATTAGAAATGAAACAACAATAAGGATAATATATATCATTCAATAATAATATCTTTTTTTACTTTTCTTTCTGTTGAGCCATCTATTACTATTCAAATTGCTATTATTTTCTGATCTTTTTAACTTCCAATTTGCTTTTGAAAACTGAGTCAGTTAATTCCTTGTGGATTTCAGGGAACCATATGTAATTGCTCCAATCCGGAATAGACCTATCTTTCTCAGTTAGATCCTCTAACTACTTATAAAGCGAAAAGAACTTCGTTTGATCCTTTGTTGCTTGGGGTTTTAAAGCATCATAGTAGTTTTTCATGGCAGTTGATTTCACAATGAGTTTAATTTAAGTTTTTTGTTAATTTGTATAGAAGGAATAATCTAATTTGCTCAAAGATGGAAAGCTCTTTTCGACTCTTTTAATCAGTGAAGGCGTTGTCTTATTGATCTTCATGATCTTGAGAAAAAACAACACAGCTTCTTTTTTCAAAGACTCTAAATAATCTCTTCTTTCTTCTTCATACTTTTGATTTGCAGATTTCCTTTTTTTCTATTTCTTTATCTTCTTCTTAGGGGGAATAGCCTTTCCAGCTTATAATGCTACTTCTCCTTCAGCTTCCTATTCTTCCTCATCTTCTTCTTCTGCTTCATTTGTTTCAACTAGATTACTAATGAAACTTTCATTCATAAATACATCTACGCCAACATCAATAGTCGACTTCTCAGAATCCATCGAATAGTTGCTTAATTCTTTGATCAAATATACTTTTAAACTCACCATATTGTGTCCTAGTAATATTTGCCATAATTCTTTCCCACCATGCAGCAGATCTATGTCCTTGAAATCACCAAAAATGAAAGAGAAATGTCAAAATTAGTCTTCTGAAAATACAATTAATTCCTTTACTATTTCTTTGAGATGTTCAACTGAAAGAAACGAATATTCTGGGGATGCAAAAAGTGATTCCTAGCTGTCGTACTTGCCTTGCAATACGCTAAATTAGAAGCCTCTTTTCACATCCATTCGAAATCTCCTTAAGATATCCTACCAATCAGAATTGGAATGTTTATAGAATTCATTGCTCTTTTTGATGTTCGCTGAAGAGAAAAATGTCCCGACGTATTTCGGCCAGATTTTCTCATTTATTTTAGGAACTGTTAGGAAATTATGAAGATTATGAATGGACATTGGTTTGTAATTTGGTGATGATTTCTTCATTTCACTGATGAATTGTTCTTGCTTTGTTTTTTCAGTTTGGATTCTCTTTTCTAAAGACATTCTCTTAAGTCCACATTCATAGCATTGACAAGACCCTTCTGCATCAGATTTCAAAGAATCTTATTTTTGGAAAATGTTATTTGAATTGTTATTTTTCCAAGCAAAAATTGGATTATTCTTATGAATAATTTTATTTGGCTTAGATAGATATGAGAAAAGACTTGGAGAATTGTTGATATTGGTTTTCTTTTGTTTCTAGCCAAAGATTGGAAATTATGAAGGGCGAGCAGCAAGGGAGTTGGAATTCGGAGAACTACGATGGGAGTTTGAATTAGAAGAAACATTGGGTTTTTGATTTGTTGGTTAAGAATGTTAAGTTTAAAAAGAGTTACTGTTATTGTCCTATGAATTATGCTTTACATTATCATTATCTTCCTCATCCACATCATTTTCATCTTCTTCATTCTCATCCTCTCCTTCAACTTCTCGATCTTCATCCTCACTTACACCCTCATCATCAATAAAACTATTCTCTTGATCATCCTCTTCTTCCTCATAATCTTCTTGATTACTGTCTTCTTCCTCATATTCTTCCTATCTTGGGTATGGTTTTCTCTCATAATTGTAGGAATTATTATACCCATAGCTTCGATTTTAGGAATAGCCGTTTCCCTAATAATTATTCCAGCCTTTTCTTCTTCCCTGATATTAGTTATTTCTACTGTAGTTTTCATTTCTTTAGAAATTACGGGGTGCCCACTATTTATTTTGAGGTCTAAATTGCTTTTAGTTTTGCCATCTATTAAAGTTCTTTACCATGATCTTAATTATTGTTTTGCACTTAATCGTTGATTTTTTCTTAAAATGAAATTTAATAAAAATTTTTTTGGGGGGTGAGGGGAGGAAAGGGATAGGGGTATTTCAATAGTAAAATAGAAGTATTGGGTTGAAAATTTGATTACTGTTGGTATTCTAAAATGAAAGCTAAAATCTAAGAAATTAAGAATGTGCCATTATTTGGTAAAAAAATTTAGAGATAGAGAAAAGACATTAATAAATTTTCTGATGAACTAAATCGACTTAATCTCAAAGTTTCTGATGAACTACTATTCTGAAGACTAAATTTCAAAGCTCATTTGAATTTTCGAAGTAAAGGTACCAAAATAATCAAATATTACCTCCAAAATTGAATGAAAAAAAAAAGATAAATATTGTGATTTGCAATAATTGGGGAAATTTCTTTGTTTTGATTTCAAATAAAAAACAATTAAACAATAGCACAACAAGAATCAAAAGATGAACATCTTGTCTTCATTCGTTGCTGCGCTTTTGGTATTGCACATTAAGCAGAGGTTGTGCATTGTCGATTGCAACATTATCCAATAGCTAGGATTCCTGAATTTGCTGATGGGAATTGCTGACTCTCTTCACGAGTGTTTGAGTCTAAGAAATTTAAGGAGGGAGTTGTTAATCTCCAGCTTCAGATTCACTCTGTTTCTTCTCGAAATCTGACATGTAGGTCATTTTGGAGATGTACAGTGATGCGATGAATGAGACAACTCCAAAAATCGTGAATGGTGAGATTCCAATTTCATCTAAGAAAATCTTGAAGAAAGGCATCATAGATCCAAGAATCAAAGAGCCAATGTTCGAGAGTGTGAATAGAAGCAACAAGAACTTGAATGGAACTTATCCTGGCATGTCAATAAGTAAGCAACCAACTAGGATCTTGTTAGCGAGTTTGGAGATTAAAATGGGAGCCATAACTGCAGCATAGGCAATTTTATGAGAATTTGCTCCAGTGAAGAAAGGACTGCCAACTTAGATGACAGCTGTGATGAAAGCTGTGTAGAACATTAACTCTTTCACTCGATTGTTACTTTTGCAGTAAACTGGCAGTAAAAATGCCAAGAAACCAGTGACAAGCTCGAAGACACCCGAAACAAACAGATTCTAGAAGAATGTGCCTTGTTCAATGTCGTTAAACACCAAGAATGTTGTAGTGTATGCACAAGAAGACCCAACCCAGCTGATAATATACACAATAGCATTGATGAGGTATCTCTCAGATTGCAGAAGTTCCTTGAGGTGTGAGAAGAGATTCGAGATGAGATCGAGCCCTTCTTCCCTGGAAGTTTTGGATTTCTCAACTGTCTGGTCAACTTTTTCATCTTCTCTGTAGTCATACATGTTATACCAGAGAATAGCTAGGAACAACAAGGGAATGGCAGTGAACTTCACGAGATGGTTTCTCCAGTCAGGCTAGACATAAGCGAAACCTAAATAAAAGATTCCAAATAATGGCATCATGAAACCAAGGATAACGGGTGCCCAAGCGTTAATATCTGCGGAGTAAACATCACAGATATAAGCGTACTGCTGTCCGAAGTAGAAAGCAAAGCAGAAGTTCCAAGCGAAGAGAATCACTGAAATGGAAATAATGTTCATGGAGGAGAAGTTTACGGAGAATAAAGTTATCACCTCAGCAATCACTGTGTAGAGAATCATTCTTGCTTTGATTTTCTTAGGGAAATCATAGAGCATATTGAGGACGTATCCTACGATTTGTCCACCCATAGCTAGTCCTAAAATAGACGCTTCGTTCAAGCGACCACCACAGATGAAGTTGAACTCCTAAGAAATCGATTGAATGTGGTGTTCTTCTTCATATCGATATTCATAGTTGTTTGCGCACATATCAGTTTCAGAGCAAGCCTTCCACTCCCCATCGATTTTACACTCCATACTAGGGTGGTAGAACAAGAATGGAATACTGTTCATTACAGGACCTTAGAAGGCCCAAATCAAGCATAGCACGTAGAATTAGCACTTCTGCTTGTAAGAAGTCTCAGGAAAGAAGTCTTTCTCCCAGAACATTGCTTCTGTGTAAAGATCCTATTCTTTGTTTTGTTTTTAACTTTTATTTTCAATTTTTATTTTTACCAAAGAGTTTTTTCACTTGGTTTGTGGGAGGGTTTAAAGCTATTTCGAAGGGGAAAATTAAAAAAAATGTGATTTCAAAGACCAAAAACCAAAAATATAAATATCTTTTCTAGTATTTTAGGTTTTTTTTAAACATTATCTGTTTGCTTTTTTAAAAAAAAAAGTGAATCTTGTTTTTAACCTCATATCTTCAATATATTTGAGTCTTTGAGTTCTCTTCCACTTCCAGCACAGACTGCTGAAATGCATTTCTATATAAATATTTTCATTTATTCACTGGTTCTTAGGAAAAATGTATCTTAATTGTTTTAAGGCCAGTTAACTTAACTATGAGTAGCTCAAAGAATACTAGATAATTATGTAGTTTTATTGAATTCTGGAACTTTCCCCGATAACAAAAAATATTAAAAATATCAAGGAGAAGAAGAATAAAGATAAATATTCCTTTTGTTTTTGAAGTATCCTGTTGCTTCTTCACATAGAATTCATTGTATTATGAACATAAAAAAAATTTCTTTGGAAAAAAATAAAAAAAATGCATAAACAAATACTTCTTATTATTTGAAAATTAATAACCATAAAACTCCAAATCTATCTTTGAAAAATATGATAATTGCTTTTAAGGCATTAGTTTTAGCTCTGTTGCTTAAGCTAATATGACCTTAACCGCAGGATAAATTTTAGTTTTTTAAGAGCTTAACCTACATTTAAATATTAAAATCAACGCCTTTACTGATTTGAATAATTTTAGTTACAATCGATTTTATCTCCAAAAGTTAATTTCAAAATCAATTAAATTTCTCTCTTTCTCATTAAATCTTATATCTCCATTCCCTCATATATTCACGTTTAAACGTTAATGAAAATTTACATATTTGAAAAGCAAGATCTGTTAGGCTTAAGACAAGAAAATGAGATATTTCCCTTAAACTCCATCTTAAACAAATTTCCATTCTGTTTTCCCTACCTATGATTCCTCTTCCAGTTTGCTTGTTTGTCTGAAAATATTGAGATTATTTAAATCAACATAAACCTATTTGGTTCTTGGGAAAAAATGAACTCTTTTTTGAAAATAAAAACAAATGAAAATATAATATGATAATGTTATGTTTTTTCTCTCCTCAAAAATTATTACAATAGCAAGGAATAACACGACACATTTGAAATGCTTTCTTCCTTTTCGTTTGTCTTTTTTTGAAAAATAAAGCCTTGAGATTATGACTTAATTCAAATCTAGTTTTTCTCTTTTTATCGAATCAAAAAAAGTTCTTGCAATTCCCAAGATAACTCTTTGAAAAGGGGATTGATTTGATTTCCTAAAAACGATTATACGAATTCAATCTAAGGGATATTTCTTTTGAAAACTTTGAATTCAAAGGAACAAAGAAGGTAAGCAAGACTAATTACACTCTCTCTCACAAGAAAAAAAAAATAGAAAGAAACACAAACTAAAGCAAGATAGCAGAAATAAACAGAATCTTAAACAAAAAATTCATCTTTTAAAACCTCAAACAAAAAAATGTTATCTCGAGTGAAGAGCCTATCTCCTTCGAAGATGGACATTTCAAAGCAGCGAAGAGATTAAAGCTCTACAGAGTTATCTTATCCTTAACATAGTCTTTATGTTTAACTTGGCGATGAAGATGTGTAGATTATTTTATCTTAGGATTCAACTGTAGCTAGATTAACTGCTAAAGTCAAAGATGCAGCTGAAGCATTGCTTGGCTAGTAGCAAGCACAGAACATAGTGTGTCTTGAAACTGTAGGAGAGAATGAAGTTATTGATTATTATTTAACTTAACCAATGAAGAAGATTTATTAGATTCGTGAGGATATCTTGCTAAGGCCTGTTTACAGTTAGAAGATAAGTCATGCAAACACCAACAGTAACATGAGCATAAATGACTACACATTCTTAAAATGTCTTGGAAAAGGTGGCACTTCAGATGTCTTTTTAGGTAAGTTGCATTAAATTTTTCTTTCGAATAAATTCAAGATATGCAAAAACATAAAGGGATAAAAAATAAGGGAGAATGGAAATTTGTTTAAACGATAATGAGATTGAAGAAGTAGAAAAAGGTGGTTAATATATAATAAAGCAAATAGAATCAGAGCAATGATATTAAGCTCATTTGAAATAATAATCCAGTGTCTTAATTGAATTGATTCTCTTAGGACTAGTCTTAATTTTGTTTATTTTTATTGTTTTTTAAATTCTTCGCTGTGAGAATGGGATTGCTTTTTACAACGGAATTTTAAATTATCCTTTATAAGACTACCTCAAAAGTCAGTTTAGTTGCAGTGAATTTACTGACTTTTTTAAATATAAACTCTGATATACCTCCCCTTAAGGTTTTGTTTCCCAAAGATACAATTTTTAGGATTTAGTAGGATTAATTTTGAAATTATATTTTCATGAAAAATAGGAATATTAACATAATAATCAGTAACAGCTAGCTGATTATCTCACACTTTCCTTGATTTTTAGTCTTTTTCTAATTATTTCTGCATTTTTTTTCATTTTTATTAAATAATTCCTTTTCCATTTTTCAAGTTCGCCATAGAGAATCAGGGAAATTGTTCGCTTTAAAAATGATACCAAAGACTCACTTAAGTGAATACAAGCGCTTGGAATAATTACTACGAGAACGCAAGATTCTCATCGATGCTGCTAAAGCTCCTTTCATTGCGAGTCTCCATGCTTGCTTTGAATCTGAATAGCATCTCAATTTCCTGCTGGAGTTCTACTGCGGAGGTGAGTTATTCTTCCATTTACAGTCGCAAAAGTTATCCTGCAATGAAGCGAAGTTTTACTTTGTGGAAATCCTAATTTGCTTTGAATATCTCCATCAAAACAGCATTCTTTATCGAGATCTAAAGGTAAAAAATATTTATTGAAAGCTTTGATTTTAGTTAATTTTCAATATAAAATATCAATAAAAATATCAGAATTAGTTCTTTTCCACCTTATTTTCAAATAAAACCCCTGATCCTTTTTTTTCTTTGCTTTCCCCTTAGCCTGAGAATATAGTTTTAGACATGGATGGTCATGTTCGTTTGACTGACTTTGGACTCGCGAAAATCGGAATGAAATCCAACGAAATGACCGATTCTTTCTGCGGTTCACCTGAATACATGGCTCCAGAAGTGCTCTCTCGAAAAGGATACAACTACTCAGTTGATTTCTACACTTTAGGCGCATTCCTCTTTGAACTCGTTACAGGTTTACCACCTTTCTACGCTGACAACACCGACACAATCCTATCTAACATTCAGAATTGCACACTTGAAGTGCCTAATTACTTAGACGAAGATTTATCTGCGTTACTGTATGCATTACTAGACAAGCGACCATCAAAAAGAATAAATTCCTTTGATCAAATCAAATCTTCCAAATGGTTCAGTGATGTAAACTGGAAGAATATTCTGCAATAAACCATCAAACCTCCAATCTTCATCGACATAAACCAATCATATATCCACAGTGAATTCAGATAAATTAGTCTTCCTAAACAGTGCAAGAACAGCTCAGGCGAATCACTCTTTTCGTTTTTTAATTACGTGAATCCATCTTCAGCTAAACTTTTCAAGTAAAAAACAAAACAAAATTATTCTTCCCAAAAATAATCCCCCTTTTTTTAACTTTTTCCTTCTCATAGGAACCCAAACTTAGAGATTGAAGTCTAGCAAGATACACCAAGTGGAAGTAATATTTCCAGTGTCGTCTCCAGTGTTCCAAGTAGCTAAACAGGTACTCGCGATTAATTAGTGCTACTACCTCTTGGGAATCCTCTTTAAATTGGGTAAGCTATCCACGACAAGCGTATTTAGTAGAAGAAAATGCATAGTTCTATGTAAGTACATGGCAACGAAGCAGGATAGTTGAAACTCAAATAATAAAGTATCGCGCATAGCTCTTTCAATAGAACTGGAGATAACCCTAGTAATCAAGATAATAGTAGAACAGCTGCGTATGGAGACAATCACAGTCATCTAGCTGATCAAATCGATGACAGTATTATTGGAGCTGACAAGAGCAGCAGCAATAACCAATATCATAATTTATTTGCTAATGATGATGATGATGCTGCGGCTGCTGTAAATGCGTAAAACAGCAACAACAATGGAATATATTATTTTACAAATAATACCAACAACAGCAGCTAGAATGTGTTAAACTTATCGCATGGTGGAAATAATCAGAATACAAACGGATTAACTTCAAAACTAGGGATGCAATCATAGCAGTAACTCTTGAAAGACTCGCAATAGCAGCTGCAATAATAAGCATTAGCAGCATCCAGTGCTTCTAGGAGTAGTTTTGGATTAAAACCGAATAATGCCACTGCAGGTAATAATCTAGTTAACTACTAAAACAATGGCGTAACAGCAAATACCCAATTAGCACAGCAGTTTGCAAGTTAAAAAAGAACAAACACTGAGAGCAGTGCAAGTCGAGCGAAAGCCCAAGGCACTAGCAGCTAATAAAGCACAGCTAAAAAGAGCCATTCCATCAAAGGTAACTTCAATCATAGTCTCTAAGGTCGACAGTAATCTTCTGGGAAATTCTTAGACATGGAAGCCCTCCGAAGTGGGTTTAACACACTGAATCCACCGATTAAAGATAAATCAATAGATTCTGCGAGTATGATTAAGAGCTTCATGAAAGGATAGCTGTCATTTTCTACTAAGAATCTCAAGCACACAGCTGCAAGTTCATCTACCACAAGCACTACTGCTAATGGTATGCCTCTGCATGTGAATCATCATTTGTAGACTGCAATGAACGGATAACAATCATAGTAATATCATACCTTACAGCATGCACCTAGTAGTTCTTCAGGGAATAATATGTTTTATGCTACGGGCAATAACGAAAACAATATGAGCAAAAATACTGCGACTAATCCTAGCACTAACAATTCAAAATATCTGTAATAGCAGTAGATTGTTAATAAACTCACATCTTCTTCTCAGGACAAGAAGCGATACATTTCACCATGCTATTCCCCGAAGAATCATCTAACTGATGTGAAAAGAGCGAATACAGCGTAAGGGATAGTCAATCATTTGAAGAAATAGTAATCTACAGCTGCTATGGAGCGAAGAGAAGATTTGACAAATGGAGGGGATTCATGGAATTGCTTCACGAATGGTATTAATAATTAAATTAACTATTGTAATTAGTAAGCTTAATAACTAAATCTTCATTAGAAATAAGGGAATTCTCTAGTTAGATAATAGCAAAGTGCATTCTAATCTACGAAGAATATTATTTCTTCTTCTAATGTTGCCGCGGGTAATGCTACTAAAACTAACAATTTAAGTAATAATTCACTTTATCCGCGATAATCACTGTCGAACAAGGAAAATACTTATTAACTAAGTGGTGCAGCTAATATCGCAGCAGGAACTAATTCTACAACAGCTGGATTGCTTTAGAAGAAAAAAAATTCATGTGCTAGTAGTAACAATAACAACAATAATGGACTTTCATCAGTGAATCTCCTCAAAAACACTGTAACTACAACTAATACTACACTAACAGTTAATTCTGCAACATCTACGAACTCTGAACTCTTAGCATCTACTTCAGCTGCTGCTTAGAGTCTTCTTTAGCACTACATGACATAGCAACATGAAGACAACTAGGAAACTCCACTTGATGCGTAGTAGCTTTATTAATAGAACCCATAATCGCAAATTTATTAGCATTTCAGAACATCCGGAAATTCAACAGCTGCTATAGGGAAATCATCAGCTACTAAAAAATCTAACTAAAATATGAAACCTTCGAGTCATAATAGTAGAAAATCATTGGAACCATCCATGAAGAGGCTCTCGATTAATGATAATATCTACAGCACGAAGAATAATTTCATAAAGTATTTCGAAGACATCACTTCGAATAACCCAGCTAAGAAAAATTCTTTTGTGAAATCGTAGAAAGCACCACTTAGAGAAATATCGTAGACACCATAAAAACCAGGTGATTTGTTGATGATGCCGTCATCGACTACGAATCTTAATAAAAGGCATACATTGCATGGCAATTTACCTTGATTAATTGGAAGTAATTGAATTGTTAAGAATGATAGGATGTATTTATATGTTGTCATGTTGGTTTATGGATAAGATGAGTTTATGGATAGGGGAAGGAGGTTGAATTGATTGAGGAAGTTAATTGTTTTTTAATTAAAGTTAAATCGATCTTTGATTAGTGGTTGCTTTTTATTTAAAGGGCTTATTTTATTAAGGAAGTGAGTAAAAATACATTATTAATAAAAAAATAACTTATTAAATCACACTTTTGTTAATAAATTAGTATTTTTGATGAAAAAATAAGTTAAATTGTGATAGAATAGCTAAATTGATTTCTAAAGATGAGAGAACATTTTAGGTCAGAGTTAATTAATTAATTCTTATTTTTAAAACTCCAAATTAATGAAGGTAATAATATTTGTTTTTATCTTTCAATGCAACGGAGAGTTAAATGAGAGATGATTTTATTGCTAAAGTATTTCTTTCACTGTGAAGGTTAAATTATTATTGGTGTTTGTTTCATAGCCAAGAAGAAGAAGAAGAAGAATTAAAGAGGGAAGTGGATTTTACAAGGAATATGCAAGATAGAACAATTTTTTTAGACAGAGTTTAATTTTGAGAAAATAGAAGGTAGAATCTGTATTGCGGCTGAGATTTGTCAA
>Ga0302271_10002225_pt1 | contig 17696 bp, 7 predicted proteins | sample III_Bog_N1_1_FD_198767 | JGI IMG/M metagenome (GOLD analysis project Ga0302271, IMG submission 198767) | Peat permafrost microbial communities from Stordalen Mire near Abisko, Sweden - III_Bog_N1_1 | ecosystem: Environmental > Terrestrial > Soil > Wetlands > Peat | place: Sweden: Abisko...
ACAATTGGGAACACTTGACAATATTTCTTTTATTAATATAAATTTTCAAAAGAAGCCACAATATAGATAGGAAGTACACATACATCTAGAAAAACTTTGCTTAATCAACCATATAATATTTAAATTTTGATTTGCTTGTTTTCAAATCGTCGCTTTAAGCTTGAAATAGAGGAAGAGAAACTACTATGTCTTTCGGGAATTACAAATTTGAAATAGCAATTTAAGAAAGATTAATTTTCTCTTATCGTGGATATAATTTCAGCCTTTTGAGAAAAATAATTCATGGACTATTTCCACAATTAGAGGCTTCACAAAATATTACAAAGAAGGAAGGAGGGAGGGGAGGGATAGTTTATTTTAGTTTTTTAGTTGTAAGCAGAATCCAAAACTTGCATCCAAAAACATGTGGATAATACCCCTCGAGTGAAGTTCGGTTCTTGTGAGACAAATTATTTGGGATGGAGCAAGGAGGTGGTGAGTTGAAAATCAGATCCAGAGAGCGGAAGGAGGGGAAATTAAAAAAAGATAACAAAACTAAACTTCCAAAGAAAAAACTAAGTATCCTTTATCTTGATGGCTACTCGAACCCGAACAATTCTCCTTGTGGGACTCATCGCTCTGTGTGTCTGCTCTTCTGTGAATGCAGTTGAAGACTTGAAAACAACCTGTGCGAATATCTCCTATTACTACTCAAAATACACTCCTGATGACAGCTCTTCTTATTAGCGCTGCACATTCTGTGAGTATGCTTACAACTCTGATGACAACGTCTTTGGAGGCTGCAATTCTTGCCCCAATTCATCTGGTGAATGCGCTAGCTGCCGATCTGGATTCATCTTGCATGATACACTTTGTATCCCCTGCGGAACAGGAGTCGAAAAATGCACTATCACCAATGATGTCTCCAAAGATTCATCAATTGTTAAACTTATCGCTGATATCTCAGCATCTTCTGCAATCGTCGGAGAAAGAAGCAAGAAGCTTGCTAAGATCACCGCTTATGCTAAATATCTTGGTTTAAGGGCTTCCACATGCTCTTGGAGCTCTTCAAGTGATTCAGGTACCATGGTCGAACTTGGCTCATTCTGCCTTAAAATCGAAAACTGTCAAGAGGCTACCAAGAAAGATAACACCGTCACTTGTACTTCATGCAAGCCAGGACATTACTTAGAAAACGGATAATGCACTAATGTCTGCTAAGCTAACTTGATTACCTATGAATCCAGTAAATACACCTACAGTAACACTTTCACTTGCAATGGATGCAATTCTAAGCAGTGTTCAGCTTGCCCTTCCGGCACAGTCGAAGTGACTTCACCAAGTACTGCCGTTCTTGCTGCCTTAGATTCTTCCACCGTTGATACTTCTCTTAAGATCTGCTAGAAATGCCCTTCTTCTTGCTCATCCTGCAAGCTAGACTCTTCCTCAAACGTTGCCTGCAGCGTCTGCCAAGATGGATACTACAACGACAATGGATCATGCTCAAAATGCACCCTTACCTCTGACTACTTGTTATTCTCTGAATAAATCTCTCTTGCATCCGAATCTGTGTTCATCTGCTCGGGCCCCGCTTTCAGCAGTTTCACATGGAGCACCTCTACTTTTTACTAGACTGATGCCTTCAACACAAAAGTTGGCACTCATTTCACAACATACAACTAAAAGGCTCTCAACTGCGGAGTTGGTGCATAGTATTGTGAACTCTTGAACAATGGGGCAGTTCTCTCTGCTACAGCTTGCATTAGTGGATACGTTCTGTCACTGAAGTCCGGCTCCACAAATGCCTACGAATGCACCCTTTGCAGTAGTGTCGTTAAAAATTCACTTCTTTGCAAAAAGGACGATCAGATCGGATACTATCCATATATTTGCACACTTGGAAAGAAAATGGGAGCTACTTACACAGATTCTTACTATCTCCAAGTGAATCTTGAAGACTACCAGGCAAAGGACAGTGCGTATGATGCCTAAACTGATATTAACAATACCAATAACTGGTGCTAACTGAACTCAGGAAAATGCAAGACTATGGTTACTGTGGTTCAAAATGGGTAGAGTTTCTCTTTCGGTTAGTGCTCATCCTGCTTCGAAGATAAAGATATTCCAGTTGAAAACAGACTCATCGAGTAGGATTTCTTCACTCTTGAGAATCCAATTACTTGTCTGAGATGCACAGATCTCTACGAAAATGTTGAGTCCTGCAATGTTCATGACAGAACACTCATCCCTAACACTTGCAAGAGCGCTTACTATCTGGATACTAACTCCGATGCTAACAATTCTTCAACTTATTCTTGCAAAGCATGTTCATCTTCTTGTGCTACCTGCAGTGATGCTTCAACTTGCACATCATGCGCATCTACACATTACTTAACTTCAAGTAAGACGTGCGTCGTCCTTCCAGTTGCCTCCGACTCTGGAAGTAACGGTAACACAGGTAATACTGGTTCTACTCCTGTTACTTCTACCTTATAGCCAATTGAAGGATGCACTGAGACAACCTAAATCACTGAAAACTCTGTGGACTATCTCTCATGTTTAACATGCAAATCCACATATAATTTAGTTTCTAAGGCAAACTCTGCTACCCTCAAAACTTGTGAAATCAAAACAGTCAACGTTTACTGCTCGACTTCCGACGCAGATGGCAATTGCACTGCTTGCGCTTAAGATTCAACTACAAATTATGTCCTGCTAAATGGCAAATGCGTCACCATTCCTACAGGATGCTCGAAGTACGATGGAACTACATGCACAATCTGCGATTACGGTTATAAACTCTCCAATGGAAGTTGCTCATCTTGCTACAGCTCAGTTGAAACACCAACTTACCACATCTAATATGACTGCCCAGTTTCATTGCAAAACAACAATGACAAAGCTACCGACGACACTGGATACGGAGTCAAAAATACCAACGCCAGTATTATTGCCGCCTCATCACTTCTTTTTGCTATCCTCGCATGCTTGTGATACAATTCCTTATTTTGATTGTTATTTTTTAAACGAGTTCCCAAAAATTGAATAAATATCTCTTACTTTTTTGTAAGGACTAACCCTTCTGAATTGCTGAATTGATGGGGTTTCTTTTAATTGATTTTATGTTTTCTATGGAAGAATAAACAAAAAATAAAGAACATTACATAAGAATTTTAAGTAATAAAATGAATAGGATATTGACTTTTATGTTTTTTTTAATGATAAGATATCAGAAGTGCATGGAATTAAAAATGAAATTTCTCTTAATAAAAAGAAGGTTTGATGATTAGGTGGCAGACAAACGCCAATACACAAGTTAATCTTATTTAATTACACAAGCTGTGGGGGATGTTTAAAGAGAAGAACAGTGAAGAATTACCTATTTCAAATATGAAATAGAGAAATGAACAAAAAAACAATTAAAAAAGGAAACAATTAAAAAATAATATCCAACTAAAAGACCATTTGTGATCAATAGTTTCATAAAATTCAAATGAAAATTCAAAAATTCTAAGAATCTATTGAGAGGATTTCAATAAGCACATAGGATCTATAAAAACTGATGGAGAAACTACAATAAACACCTAATTAATTAATAGATTCGATTCATTTTAATAAAACTTGGAGTAACAATAATGAAAATATTGCAAAGTATTTAGGAGAAGGAATTTCAAAATGTGTTACTCTCACTTCTTTAAATCTAAGTCTCTGCGATAATAGTATTGATGAGAATGGTGCAAAGTATTTAGAAGAAGGAATTTCAAAATGTGTTTCTCTCACTTCTTTCAATCTAAGTCTCTAGGATAATAGTATTGGTGAGAATGGTGCAAAGTATTTAGGAGAAGGAATTTCAAAGTGTGTTACTCTCACTTCTTTGAATCTAAATCTCGTTAATAATAGTATTGGTGAGAATGGTGCAAAGTATTTAGGAGAAGGAATTTCAAAGTGTGTTACTCTCACTTCTTTCAATCTAGATCTCTGGAGTAATAGTATTGGTGAGGATGGTGCATATTATTTGGGAGAAGGAATTTCAAAGTGTGTTGCTCTCACTTCATTCAATTTAAATCTCATTGATAATAGTATTGGTGAGAATGGTGCAAAGTATTTAGGAGAAGGAATTTCAAAGTGTGTTACTCTCACTTCTTTGAATCTAAATTTCTGCGGTAATTATATTGGTGAGAATGGTGCAAAGTATTTAGGAGAAGGAATTTCAAAGTGTGTTACTCTCACTTCTTTCAATCTAAATCTCGTCCATAATAGTATTGGTGAGAATGGTGCAAAGTATTTAGGAGAAGGAATTTCAAAGTGTGGTACTCTCACTTCTTTCAATCTAAATCTCGTTAATAATAGTATTGGTGAGAATGGTGCAAAGTATTTAGGAGAAGGAATTTCAAAGTGTGGTACTCTCACTTCTTTAAATCTAGATCTCTGGAATAATAGTATTGGTGTCAATGGTAATAGAAGATTAAAATAATCAGTTATGAAAGCGAAAAGATTGATATTATTTTTCATTATGTCGTATTGACAATAGTATTGAGAAAACTAAACAAGGCTTTTCAAAGTGTTTAACTCACTTCTCTAAAACTAAATTAAATAAAAGTAGTATTACCTTTTATGACACAACCTTTTTTCGGCAGTTCCCACCATAAAAATATTAACTAGGAGGGTTCTTATGTATTTCATATTGTGTATTTAATGTGAAAGTAAGAATCGATAAAAAATGTTTTGTTTTTGAATTATTTTTTAAACATTTTTCAATCAGTTGTTTGATTTTCTGGAAATCTAATATTTAAATCTAATTATCACATCCTTAATTTGTGTATCCACCCATGGATAAAACTTTAATCAAGAGTGCAAGCTAGATTGCGATAGGCACTGGCTAGAAATCCTCTTTTATCTTTAAAATCACATTCAAAATAACTAAATATCATTAAAAGCAGAAGTTTATTTGGAAATCATTTAGAATATCAAGAATAAATGGAAATCCCAGCTAAAAGAGTCTCACTCATCCAGATAGAAGTAAAGAAAATATTGTAATTTATTAAAAGCTGTTTTGCAATAAATACAGTTTCCTTTACAGCATAAAGTACACAAAAAAGTTGAGGGTACTAAATGACTGTTTCTGATCATTAGTTTCTCTTTGAAAACCAACTTATTTCCCGTTAACAGAAAATGTCAACAGAGAAAATTGGAATGGAAATAAATTATTGCTTCGATGGGCTGACTAACTATTATCCTGAATAAACTAATCCTTAAAAATAATCTTTTCAATCATAATGTCCCATACATCTCCATTCCTTCATGCCATAATCCGCGACAGTCCCTAATTTATTCACACTAACTCCTTTGCATTAACAGGAATATGCAGAATAGTTCTTATCGCTAATTGTTTCCTGGAAAGCAAATAATTCATAAACACAAACCTAAATCAATCAAAGTCCACATGCAATAAACCCAAACTTTTTGTCATTATTGCATCTTACAGATTATAATTTGTCTTTCCTAGAGAAGTTATTACGGAAATGCATTAAATCTGCCTCATTTGTCCACTTGAAATTCTCCATTTTCGTTATTTTTATATTACAGAGTGAGCATCTGAAATGCAGTAAAATAGATCGTAAGCTAACTTTGTTTGTAAAATCAAAGGATAAATGAATCTATTTTTACCTAAGCTCACAGCATATTCTCTTTTTCATATTGTATTCATCGACTACATACAAGTCGTGTCTATTGCAGAGATAAGGGTTTAAACACTTTCTATGAGATTAAAAAAACCAAATTGTATGATTAAATTCGTTTTTTCTCAAAATTTATTGTTACGTTTGCTTCTGAATCCCTGTTGAGTTTTTTAAAGAACCTGCAGTATTTTCTGTGGGTTTCATTTGCGGTGATTTATCTTTACCAGACAATGAATAATCTTCTTAAGATAGAATATGCAACAGGTCTTCAATTTCACCCTAAAAAAAGTTTTAAAAAAGGGAGTTTCAAAATGGATTCTAGCACAGCAAAATCTTCCTAACAAATTTGTTCAAAAAATTTGATTACCTTTCCAGTTATTCCCTGTGTTGTCGTATTAGTTGCATTATTGGATGCTTTTTACTAAACATATAAATCTGGGCTATCAAAGTCATCCTTATATCCCCATTGAGATGAAGTTGGTTGCTAGTAATAATTATTGCTTTGATTTGAGGATTATTTTGAAGATGGAAGCTGGGAATAAGCTTATGATGGAGGAATCTAATTTGAAGACTTTGGCTTTTGATTGGACATTTATCCAGGTTTTAAGTCTTCACACAAGTCCTACAGCTCGTTTATGAGATCGTCTACGTTCATGATAACAACTGAAGTTTCTTCTTGGTTTGTCACAACTTTAATAAAAAGACAAATGCGTCTTATTCTTCTCTCTTTTTTGTTTCTCTCCCTAAAACCTGTCTACTAATCTCAAAGAGACAAGTTTTATCAATGTTTCTTTCCGATTTCGACAAACTGCAGAATCTAAACTTAGCATAAGATTAACAGTTTTGAAAAATATTTCTCTCCCCTCCTCCCCATGGAATTTCTCAAGTATTCAATTACAAAATCAAAGTCTTGCATCTCTGACAGTTAAACTATCTTGCCTTATATTTCCATTGAAGACCCCTTCATGAATGGAAGAATCCCTTGATATGGCTAATATCAATATCCCGCAACAGGCATGCGAACACACTTTGAATTTCATTTTCAACTACTGAAAAAAGAAATGTCAACGTTCTCTTTCTTTTGCACTAGATAGCATTAATCTTCCAAAAAAACTGCCATGCCTATCAAATGGCAGTTAGGAATCGTTGAATTTAATGTTTAATGATTCTCTCTCTCATATACAATTGACTGTGCAATTTCAGCACGAAAAGATACATAACAGTACATGAAAAATGATGATGATGATTTTTTAGGCATATGATATATTTTCAATTCGAATAACGCGAATGCTTTGGCAGCATTGTTTTTTTTGGGTTTAATCACTTAAAGATGGTGCGGATGTAAAAACTTAAAATCCTGGATTTGGAGGTCATAAAGGTACGGGATTCAATAAAAAACAAGTTAGATATCTTTGAGTGATTCGTGGTATTGAAAGGGATGACTACCCTTGAGGAGAGTTTACGAATTCAAGATGCTAAGCACATAAGGATTGACATTTTGAGGGCGGGTTCTGTGCTTTCTAAATCCTTAACGTTCTCTCTGCCTTCGATTTATTCAAATTATTTTTTTCAGAATAATTAATTTTGAAGAATAGCATGGGAAATCAAAGAAAATTAATTTTTGTTTAGTTAGTTCCTTTCTGTATTTTTTAATTTCTCCCTTCACTGCCGCATATCGTCTATCAATTGGGTAAAGAATTACAAAAAGAAGAAGAAGGAGAGAATACATTCATAATTGATCATCTAAAATATAAGATTGCTCTTGATCTTGCTGACAATTCTTATCTTCTTTGAATGGGAAAATTAAAAGGTAAAAGGCTAATTAATTGAGATAATTTAGCTTCCAGCAAATAACACGACACAACTATTAATAATTTAGTTAATAATCTCATTAAAATTAACGCTAATATGTTTCAGTTTTATCTTGTAAGCTCAGCTTTGGTTTTGTATCTATTTTTCATATCTTTTAGTTAATTATTAAAAATTATCTAGTGAGTGGACTGTTGTCTTTTTGTAAGTAGAGGCTTTTGAGTATTTATTAGGTATGTTTGTGAAATTAAATTAACAAACTCAATGGTGCAGCTGGTAAGCATGCCTGCATTATTGACCAACGAGAGTCTTGCGGGAGACGAGAGTTCGAATCTCTTTTGAGTTACATTTTTTAAGGATTTGAATTAACTCGCACACATATTACAAATACATAAACATAAAATAGAATAAGACTCTTTCTTGGTTTAAACTTCCAAGGTTATTTCAACTTTAATCATGATAAATCCAAATACTGCTATCCTTGTCAATCTCTGCATGGTCCCAAAAGCAACCTATTCACTTGAGAGCTCTTGCATGCATAACATGCATTTAAGTAGGTAACTTTTCTGCTTTTGAAGCATCTAGTTGCATTGAATATTGCACAGACATAGTCGTTCTCCATTTGATAGCAGTTTTCCATTGAAAGCTCTTATAAATTGCAGAAACGAGTATTAGACTCATTTTAATCACATGAACCTTCGAAATAATGCGATACAGATTCATCTTGACAGGCTAAACAACTATTTTAGTATTGAGATCCAATTTAATACAAAATAGCATCTCTTGATCTGGAAACACTGCAGACAAGCTCACTTGTGTCTGGGCAAATATCGTTAGCATTATTATCATATTAATCTGGAGGAATGCATTCAAGGAGTAGTTGAAGTCGAGCACATAAGGTGAAGCAGCTGAAAGTTGTGAAAAAAATCAGCAGGGAAAAAATATTGTACACCATATCTGTGAAAAATGAATCAAAAGAAATGGTTGAGTGTAGTTTCTGATTAAAGAATCAGGTGAATTAGTCAGTTTGATATTATCTTTGTTAAATCAGCAGATCTTATCTTGGTTAAATGTGCTTAGGCGTTTAAAGAAGCTTATTTAAATGGAGATAATTTAAGAAATTATTTTGAGTTTATTGTCTAAGGTTTTTTAAATACAAATAAATGAGGTTTATTTATGATTTTTTGATCATTTAAGATCTAAAAATCAATAGTTCTAATAATAAAATAGCCAATCATATCATAATTGTGGTATTAATGATATAGAACTAATTAAGACAGCCTTAAGAACCAATTGAACTTAGCCAGAGAAAAGAAAAAGAGGAAAGGATAGACAATTGATTAAATCTATTGATTAAAAATATATGAGCACCTTCTAAAATCCATCTTTAAATTTCAAGTCCTTTTTGCTTACAATATTCTATTAATAAGTCTAGTTTGGTTATTTTTTCGTAAGCAATAATATTTTCAATATTTTACAGATTTCCTCAGGGTTTTGAGACTCCAGATAGAGATAATATTAGGAAGAACAATGTTTGTTTTATTAAATAGTTTAATCATGAATAGATGAAATTTGAGAAATAATATTTAGGATAAATTAGCTTCTTATCAATTATTAATATATACCTTCATTGTACTAATTGATATTTTTTAGAAATTATGCGGTTTGGTCTACTCCTGTTTTTAAAAAGTACTTTTTCTCCAAATTAATATTTTTTACAAGTGGAGACCATGAGAGTATAAAGAACCATTAAACTCCTTTGAAACAACTTAGAATAAAACAATACCTGTTAGGGTATTCAGAGCAAATAAAATTAAATAATATTTGCAGAATGGATACAAACAAACATAAAAAAATATGTTTCTTATTTTACAACTGATTTTTTTAATTTTTTGTTTCAACTTTAAAGAAAAATATGCTTTGAAGTTTTTATGTTTTAATGCACAATAAATTGAATAAAAATGAGATAAACCTAGATTAATTAAGTCGAACAGATTTACTTATGTTGTAAATTTCTTTTTTTTTGTATTGTTCAAGAACAATTTTTTCGAAATGCTAAGAATCAAAACTAAATTACAATTAATTACAACAACTACTTTATGTTTCAAACCTTTGATTAAAAGTTCATAAAAAATACTTAACCCTTGGAAGAGATTAAAAAGAAATCTTAGCTGAAGAAAAAGCTCATTGGGAGATGTCAACACAAGCAGAAATACTTTTGAAAATATTAACTTTTTTATTTTTCCATTTTTTCCACAATTTGTCTAGTTATCTAAAAGCTATCATTTTGCTAAATTTGCTGTGATGATCTAAAATTAATTAACTTTTCTATTTCATCTTAATTATTTGCACAGCTACTAATTTTCCCCTAAAACAAACATAAGAAAAAAAGTGACTCCTAAATGAATTCACAATTGTGAGACACGTTAAATGACTAAATTAGACTACTCCTCTCCTCCCCAAACAAAATCTTCTGTTAATTAATAAATTTATTAATTCCAATCCTATGTTTGACACTCCAAATCAATGAGTGCGCAATACAAAGTATCACAATTGTGTAAATGTAAGCTAACAAAATTAGGGAAGATATTTTAAAAGGTAGAAATAATAAACAACAAATTATCATAAATACTTTCACACAAAGAAGAAAGAAGAAGTAAACAAGTAGATTATCTCCCTCCCTCTAGGGCTTCTTTTCATGGGGAACATCTGCAAAGCTACTACACCAGGGTTTGTAGATAAATATGAGAGTAACTATTCGATAACTACTTCTTTAACCCACTATTTTTGAGTTATTTTTCCATTTTGCGATTGTTTATCAATAATTGAATTTCTTTCAAACGAGTAGAAGTCAACATAAATAAGTTCAGAAAGCTAACCAAAAGAGATGGGAACACCGAAATCGATGACATCATTGGTTTTGGAGGATTTGCAGTTGTAAGCAGAAATAATATAACATGTATTTGTGAGATTTCTAATGGTTTCTTAGTTTGATACTTTTCAATAATTCCCTTTTTTGAAACCCTTTTCAGGTATATCGCGTGAGGTAGGCATAAGGTGATCAAACAACAGACTATGCTATGAAAACAATGAGTAAGCTGAAGTGAGACTTTTTTTAGATATTTCTTTGAGATTGTTCTTCTTGAAATAATCTGATTTGAACATCTAATTCTTTTTGAATTATAGAGTATCTCAATAGAAGAACATCCAGCCGACGTTGAACGAAATGATTATCCTACGGGACATCTCTCATCCGTAATGACTATTGATCTATCTTTTGAGTATTTTTTGCTTATGTGTGATTGACTAATTTATCTCATTTTTTTGATGCCCAAATTATAAGATTTTTAGTAGACATGCGCTGGGCTTTCAACGATGAGACATCACTGTATTTAATTATGAAAGAACAAAAAGGCAAAGATCTCAGATTCCATATCACAAACTTCAAGCTTCAAGACGATGTGCTTCTAAAAGCCAAGTAACTTGAGTTAGATACCAAACGAATGCAACTAGAAGAGCATTCATAATAATAATAATAAGCTTAAAATCCAATTCCTTTTTAAGAAAAAAAAACAACTTCCGAACCAACATCTTTCAATGAAAACATGGCCAGTATGGATCTTTATTTTTATTCAGATTTCTATTTCATATTAACTTATCATTTTTGTACCTTGATAATTGATACTATTTTCCTCTGCAATCTAAAAACATAAGGGTTCTTTATGGCACAAGTATGCTTATCACTAAACTATTTGCACACGAAGTAGATCATTCATAGGGATATAAAGCCAGAGAATATTCTATTTGAGTCAGATGGGTATATTAGAATCACAGATTTAGGTATTGCGAAGGTATTCAGACCGAATAATAACTCAGACACTTCAGGCACACCTGGGTACATGGGTAAACAAGCAATAAGATCTTAGATATTTTGTTATTTCTAATATATTTTTAACTTTAATAGCCCCAGAAGTGCTTTGCAGGCAAAACCATAAGTAAAATAATTTATTTTTTGTTATTTAATTGTTGACCCTTTTCGTTCTTTCTAAAAATAGCTACGCAGCTGATTACTATGCCGTTGGAGTCATTGCTTTCGAGCTTATGCTCAATAAGGTATTATTGCTATTTACAATTTAAATATTATTGGTTTTGGGTATTTATTTTCTCATTTTTTGTAACTCTAATTAAATACTTAGCGTCCATACGAAAAAGATGATTTAAATGAGAAAAAAGACGCGAATGTCAGGAATGAATAGATTAAGAACATTTTGTAATCGTAGATCCTCGTAGTTCCATGGGATTATTAGTATAAACCTGAAGATAAGAATTCAAGTAGTTCTGCTAAATATACAATCGAGTATGCACCTAAAGAATGGAGTCTCAATGCGATCGATTTTGTCAATAAAGTAACCAATAAATAATGTATTCTTTCGGGTTTTGTAACAAATAATTGTAATAAAATAGTGCCTGAAGCGGAAGCCAACTGAAAGGCTAGGCTATTATGACATCAATGAAGTCATCGATCATCCATGGTTTGAAGGAATAGATTTTGATCTGTTACTCATGAAAAAATACACAATTATTCCGTTCTCCCCTGTTCATATGGAGCGATCTGTCAAACGCAGCAAAGTGTAGACATAAATAAATAGAAATACAATGAAAGAGAAAACATTTAATAAAAAATCTTAACATTTGTGTTTTTTTTTTGCTCGGCAATGTTAACAAAAGGATGAAGTACATTGAGGAAGAAATTTGGGCTATTGGCTTACAGTTAGAAGAGCTGCAAAAGTAATAGTATACCATCTAATTGTAACGTATGACCCGTGGGAAGACTGGCGGTGGCGTCATCGATGAAGATGATTAATTTGAAGACAACATAAATCGGGAAATGGTCGCTCTACCACCATAAGCAGCAGTAGCCATCCGAGAGCAAGAGTTTTTACTGCAGTAAGTCATGATGCCTAAAGATCTCACTAAAGAAGATTAAGCCATGCTCAAGAGCATATAGCATCTTTTCAAGCACTACTATTTCGACAGAGAGAGATATGAATACGAGATGAAGTATTTAGAAGACAAGAAATAATAAGCTGAAACATCTAAATCTCGCTCAACAAAGGGGAGTATTATACAGCTACCAACTACAAGCGACCAGAGAAGAAGATCGAGTGCTCGAGCAAAGTAGCAATAGCAAGGGTATTTCTAAAATAATTAGGATAATAGTAAAATATCTAGAAACGATATTTCTTATGGAAATCCTCACAGAGATAGTAGAAATTCAAATAATTTCAATGCTTTGAATCATAGAGATAGCAAATTAAACAATGCGTTGAATTAACTTATCAGAGCATTTCCTGAAGTACCTAAGAGAATTATTGAGGAATCTTGCAGCTCTACTAGTTAACAGCAGATCAGATAGTCACTGAATAGAATCACTTTGTCCTTGCCGCTTAACGGAGGAGGAATACCACAAGCAAAACAAAATGGAAATGATAATAACAATATTAATAATTTAACTAATTCGTTAGCATCAACATCTGCATGGACAGGGTCATACACTCTAGATAGTTCTGTGTATAATTAGCGAGAATCAATGCAATCTGTACCATAATTTGCAAGAAATGTAAAAGACAAAATATTACAATTGTTAGATATTTTAGCGATAAATTGATGTAGATTTGTTAATTTTGTTGTTGTATGGTTGGGATAGAAGAAAGACGGTTAGGAAGTCGAGATAGAAATGATGGAAAATAGTGATGGGAATTAGATTTCTTAGAAGTTAAAGACACCCAATATTGTAATAAATTAGAATAGGTAGAAGGAAAGAAATAAAGGAATTTTTAAAAGAGATATGTAGACGATTGAACAGCATAATTAATCATTTAGACCGATGTGATATTTTAAGAGAAGAATGAGCAAGAAAAAGGTTATTCAGGTGAGATTATTAGAGAAGCGAAGTAAAGAATAAAGGATCAATAAGCAAAGGTAAATCTAGCATCAGGGGAGGAGGAGTTAGTAGTAATTCTAATCTGCACATAGAAGCTTAGGATAATCTCAGAAATTAAACTATGTTTGTTAATAAAAATATAATCGAGCTGAATGTTTAGCTTTGTTTCAAATATTTTACAGTGTTTTATTATGACTAAATCAAGTTTTCAATGATTGTTTTAGGTTAACATTTCTATTTCTTGGGTGAATATTGCAATCAAAAAGTTAAAACAACATAAAGAAATAAGTTGCTGATGGAAAAGAACAACTATGGGGTGATTGGAATCAATACATTAAAATTCAAATACTCTAAATCTGCATTTGCAAGAGGGAGATTAGCTCTCTCTACTAGAGGTCCCAATTATTCTTAATTATTATAGACATTAAAGAAAATAAGTAAATAGCTATGAAAAAATAATAACATCAAGACAACACTAACTTTCAAAGAATAATCTTTCATATTTGAGTTATTTATCGCGTGTTTAAACAGAAATAGAGTGGAACATTCAGCATTCAACATAGTCTGATAATATTGTATTTTTGATTTTATTATAGAAGGTTAATATTATTGATTGTTCAAGCTGTTTTCCTTCACAAAGTGTGATTTGCTTCGTTGTTTCTCATTCTACATTCATGATTTGTTCATAGGAACCTTCAGCATCCATATGATTATCAGTAGCTTAGGGTGAGCACTTCAAACGATTATCAATTGATTCCACAGTGAAGTCTTCATAAAATTATAACAAAAAAATAGAAAAAAAATCATAAAAATATTTTTGCAAAATATTAGATCAATCTTAAGAAATCCAAGACAGTATTACATGGAATGTTAGAATTGCCAGAAGTTCCATTGGGTATGCTGCTGTTATCATTGGAGTAAATCGACATATCTTTGAACTCACAATCAACATATTTCACATCAATTTCGGAGTCTAAATTAGGCACAAAAGGTGGGTTGATTTTCCTTTGTTCCAGCAAATCCCATCGGAGATCCTTAAACCAAGGATGGTCGATGATTTCCTTAGCTCCATGGAGAGTACCTAGTCTTTTGTTAGGATCTTTCTCAAGAAGTCCAAGAAGAAGGTTCTTTAAGTCACCCTAAAAAAACCAATCAACAAACAAATTAACCAAAAAATCATCTACAAATAACTGAATCTTCTTCTTCATTTGTTTCATTTGTTTTTGCTTTTGTCGTTACTTGTATCCTATGATGATTGTGCAATGGACTATTTTTGATGCTGTTGAACATGTCCTTTCTGTTTTCTTTGTAAAAAGGAGGCAATCCTGTCATCATTTCCCAGATAATATTCCCTAGCGTCCACCAATCTGCTGGTTTGCCGTGTCCTTTCTACTCGAGAATTTCAGGTGATAAATACTCAGGGGTACCACACAGCGAGGTAGCTTAGCTGTCACTGATCACATCCATTTTAGATAATCCAAAGTCAGTTAGTTTTATGTAGCCATCTTTATCTATGAGAACGTTCTCTGGTTTGAGACTAACAATAAGACAAAACATGCATTAATTTGAGTAAATTTAAAAAAGTTTTTTGATATTTAAAAATTGTTAATTTATCTGTCTATTTTTACTCCCTGTAGATAATGTTATGCGAGTGGAGGTACTCCAGAGCTTTAACTAGCTGAGCGGAATAGAACTTTGTCCTTGAAAGCAATTTCAAATAATCAGAATTAGAATAGATAGTTTGGTTTTGAACTGCTGTTTTGAAATGAATTTCTGTGAGAATGTTACTGAAGTTCGTTCAGGTATTTTCTGGAGGAGAGCAAGGCATAGAGTTCACCACCACCACAGTATTCAAGGGCGAAGAATATCTTCTTGGCATCTTAGAAAGCATATTTCAGCTTCACGATGTACTGATTGTTCACTGATTGCTAGAACATAAGAAGAAAATCAAACAAAATAAGTTAAAATTGTCTCTTGGAAACAGCTGATTGACATGAATGATTGCTATTTTTGATACAAATATCTTCTTACGAGTATGTTTCTCTCTGTGATGACATGTTCTCGTTGATTCTTCGCTTTTATAAGAGATTTCTTGATGGCTTTCAGAGCATAAACTTATTCATCATCTTTCTTGCGGACTAAGGACACTTTGGCATAGGATCCCTTGCCGATAATGCTGAGAAGATTAAAGGAATCAATAGAAATAGGCTTCTTTTTCTCTGGATCATCTTGAGAATTAGTTTTCTCTATGAAATTTATACCACGAAAGTATTCCTAATCGATAGGAGAGGACTCATCGAAAGTAGCGTCCTGCTGTTGCTTTTAAGCTGAATTATTCGTATTCATCTAGATAATAATGCTATCAATCGAACTATTTATTTATGTTTGAGCTTAGTTTTTCAAGTTTAACTACTCTTTTTTCTCTTCTTTTTCTGAATTATTATTGTATTATCTTCAAAATTTCACTCTTTTTTGATTTCACTTTCTGAATTCCCTTCATTTCCTAATAATCTGTGTGCAGTATTGCTTTTATCCTCCCGAGGTAAAACTACTCCTCAAAATCAGATTAGGGAGAAATAATGAAGGATTATTAGATTAAATAGGTGGGAGAGAAAATATCTTATTCTTAGTCATCTAATGTTCTTTTAAATTGAAAAAACTCTTGATTCAGTAATTCCAAAGAAACAAACTCTACAGCGAATACAATCCAAACTAAAAAGCTAAATTTAGATTCATGTTTTCTCCTAAATGCGACTAACTGCTAGCTCGTTATTCCTTTCTTGATTTTATTCAATTCTTGAAATTGCTGAAATAAACATAAAATAGAAGTTTGTTAGAAAATAATAAACATGGAATCTATCTCACAAGTAAAATGAATGATCAAAAAGATTGAGATAGAAGTAAAATAGGATTAGGACTGAAAGGTCAGGCGAAAATGTGAAGAAATAAACTAAATTGGAAAATCTTGAAAGATTGAACAAATATATAATTAATAAATTGGTTGCTAATTCTAATTTATTATTTCTTTGAGGATTAATTATTACAAAAAATAAACTAATTTGATTTCTCATTGAGTTTCGCTTAAATTGCTTTATCTGATGAATCAAAGCACAAACATTTCAGTGGCAGAGAAGCAGAAACTAATCTTTTGATGAACTTTATTTGTTCTTCTCCCAAGAATAAATTCTTCTTTCTTTTTGGAATCAACTAGAATTAAAGAATCTTTTAGGTATTCGTTGGAGAAAAGAAGAGAAGAAGAAAAAACAAACCTGCAATCTCTTCATAATTTTACATTATGCATTAATTTTGTAAAATACACAATATTTTGTTTACTTTTATTAAAAAAAAATGAAAAAAGAAAGAACAGAATTAATAACTCTCTTAAAATGTTTATCAAAGAAATACCTTTTTTAGATATTTTAGCAATTCATTTACTGGTTTATCTCATTCTTTTCCTTGGATATGTTTATTACTTGATCTTTATTTCATATAATCAATTAATTATATTTGTTAAATGGTTCTGTTGAAAGTTGAAAGAGTGCTGTCCAAAAGAATGAAAAATGTAAACGAGAAATTTTTTTTATGGTTAATTGTTTATTATCAGTGAAATAGCTATGTTTGCTTGAAAGAAAACGAACAAATAGTCAAAAGAAACCATCAAAGTGAAAAAATCTAAATGAGTGTTCTTTGTCTATGTTGTCAACTGGTTCAGAGAATTTTAGAAAGCAGTTTGAGAGGTCTCATCATCGAGGATGCTTTCAATAAGCTGCTTCTTTGCTTCGTGAGCTGCAAACAAACAGACAAAATTAAACAAATTTAAACTAAGAGAATATCAAGTACTGCGAAGGAAGAATGGTTGGAAGACTGAAGTCTCCATGAGCTTACTGCTGAAAGAGGATAACATTTTGAAGAATCAAAGAAGGTAAAGTTCACTGCTGGCAGTGGAGAAAAACCGAGTTTTACTGAAGAAAACCCAGCTTTTATTTTAGGCTCAAAAGGTGTTTGCTGGTATCTAAAAGGTGCTGATTTGAAGAAAGCAGAGAGACTTTCAGCATTGTGCTCTTTTAAGAAGAGAGCTCTCTCATTTTCTATTTCTTCCCTGGTTCCATACTTTCCTAATTTTCCTGAGAGCAACTATTTTCTGGATTCATTCTACTTGTTTTCAAAACAAGAAAATATCTTCAAAATATCTTTAACCTCTTTCAAAGAGACAGTGTATTCTACCGAAGAAGCACACCACCTGAAAGTGTGCATATTTGGATAAAAAACAATTCCTCTCAACTTAA
>Ga0302271_10002226_pt1 | contig 17691 bp, 8 predicted proteins | sample III_Bog_N1_1_FD_198767 | JGI IMG/M metagenome (GOLD analysis project Ga0302271, IMG submission 198767) | Peat permafrost microbial communities from Stordalen Mire near Abisko, Sweden - III_Bog_N1_1 | ecosystem: Environmental > Terrestrial > Soil > Wetlands > Peat | place: Sweden: Abisko...
CAGAAGGATTGGTACAACTCCAAGTGATAGTAATTAATTAATTATCAGTAGATTTTTCAATATCTAGATCTCTTAAAGTTGCTGTACAATTCAGTTATGATCTGTAAACCAACAATTGATTTCCTCCATTAATCCGAACAATTAAAGGAGAAGGTGTCACATACACTGAAAGGACTTAATCAGAAAACATAGATGAATCAGTACTCACCTCGATATGAATCTAAAATGATTAAGGAAATAATAAGAATGATCTAAATCTAAGTTAATCACGAAAGTAAAGTAATTATCGTTACATTAAAGTTGTAATTTTAGGATGGTTAGAGAACATATTGAGTAAAGGTAAAAGTAAAAAAGGAATTCGGGTTGCCCATTGAACTACTTGAGATTGAAGCAGTTTGCGGTGAAGAGACTAAAATATCAACATTTTTTATTGCAAAACAGTGACATTTCCAAACATATCACAGTATCTTAAGTAATAGTTTGCCTGAACATCGAAGGAATCAAAGCTGTTTTTCACCAAAAAAATAAATCATAGAAAGCAAGGCTGAAACTGGCTACCTGAAAAACGGAGAAGGAATAGTATTGGTCAGTGAAGATGTGAAATTTGTTATGATAGATAATTTGAAGGAGAATACTTGAGAGCTGGAGTAAGTGTTTTTGAGAAGATAGCTGGCTTAGATTGACTTTGTGATTTCTAATGGAAGAGTCCCCATTGGAAGGATGAAACTAATCAACTATTGACTGTTCTCAGTGCTGATTAATTGATCTATTGCCACGTCCACTGAGTCTGAGCTATCATAATTGAGAAGTGTTCACGTAATAGTCTTAAAACCTCTTGAGCTATCCTGAGTTATCTATTTTAAGGAAATTGTGTAGTCAAAGCAAGGATCTCCTTCTAAACTGTAGGTGTATTCAACTTAAGTTCCTGAAGGAGCTTCCTAGACCACTAAGTGGAACAGTACTGAAAGTCAAGACTCCTGGGATTAATTAGAGAAAATCACCATCATAGACTTGAGAAGTATCATCTTTTCAAATAAATAATATAAAACACATATAATTCTTTTTACAGCCATCAAAAGCAAATAGTTTTACCCAGAGTAACTTAAATGAATTTGCCAGTTATTTAGCAGGTTGAACTTGATCCTAGAAGAGTAAGACTAGCAGTTTAGAAAAGCTAAACACATATTGCATGAGAATTCGTCAGGGAAGCAAAACCACTTAGATCTGAAAGTTTTTTCCCAAAATTAATGCTCAAAGTAGGTGTTAGATTAGATAGAAGGATATCTAGAACTGCTTAGTCTTGGTAACTGCATTCGTAAAATATCATCCTGACATCTTCAGCATCCCTGCAGTCGCATCGACCGCTAGAGTATTAGCGAGAAGGAAAACAATGTATGCATTCATACGAATTTATGGAGATCTAAATTGGAGAGCACGCCTGACATGTCTGATAGCAAGACTAGCAGCCTGGAGAAGGAAATTTTGGGCAGAAATCACTAGTATTGGAGGTTTTTTATTAGAATCAATTCGGACATGCACCCAGGCATCTTTGCGCAAAGAAAAACTACAAAGGAGCTACACAGGTGAGACAGTCTGAATCTGTTCCTCCAGAACAAGTACTGCAAGTGCTGTTGCATTAAATGCAAGTAAAGCCTGATTAATACTATCCATTTCGACAGGAAACAAAGCATCTTTTGTTGATGAGGAAATAACTAAGTTTGCAAGTTGTACACCCTGAGGCATTGCATACTGAACAATTTGCAGGAGACTATCAGAAAATAACAAAAACAGTTAAATCATGGTAATATTTTTTACTAAATGAAATTTACATAATTGATCAAGATGAATAAATTTTTGATCCCAAAAGAGGCTGTGTAAACATCTTACTATAAATTGTTATTTATTATTATTGACATATTGGGCGAACTATGCCTATAATTAAGGTCAATATGATATTCCTAGTCATACAAACCCTATCCACATATTTGTACTCCAGAATTTGAAGTATAGGTTGAAACATATTTTTGAGAATCAACTTCGAGATTAATCTGATTACCTTTCCAATAATCAATTTACAGAAATAAATATCCTATTCTCATGGACCAATGAGGAGCCCTAAAAATAGAAAATAAGGGAATTATTATTCAAATCTTCAGAAAATATGATGTAGAGCAAGTAATGATAAAACTTAAATTTAATTTACAGCTCTAAAACTGTCATTTAGATTCTCGAAGAAGCTCCAGAAAGAAAAGGTCCTCTTAGAAGATGATAGTTTTATCCACATTATGTAGTCAACGCATCATAATTCCCCCATAATTCAGCTCCCCTGAAACCTATTCCTTGTATTCCATAGCTTTTAATTTCACTCTCTCCAAATGTGCTAGATGTAAGACCATTTTAAATCAAATAGCCTGGATCTAAAACAAACAAATAATTCACTTGGTTTAGCAAATAGTTTTGAAATTGTTTACTATTTAAGTTAGTTGAGAAATCAACGCATTTTGAAGAAACAGGCGTTGAAGAAGGAGGGCAAGAATCTACGCAGGATCCTTCATATAAATACCCAGACCTGCATTAGGTACAAAGGTAATTGGTAGAATTACAAGTAGCAGAGTTCTAATAACATGGATTTACGATGCAGTGGTAAGTTGAGTTATTCTCAACATATCCATCTAAAAAGGTAGTTTAAATTTAAAATTCTGTAAAGAAATAAAAATAATTTTTGTTACATTTGAAGGTCCATCGCAAGTTGCACAAGATGTATCGCATGTGTCCACATACAGAAAGAAATTTCTTATTGCAATTCCGTTAAGAGAGCGATCTTGGTGTTAATTCGAATTTATAATAATAGTGATAGAGTCTGCTGTATGAGTTGTCAAATTGCGATTGAAAAGGAGTAAATAATCTCCATAATTACATATTTGAAAATTCACTGATGCAACTTTCATATTAGTGGTGAAGAACAGAATCAAGATAAATTCTAAAATAATCCGAACCTAAAATGTAATACATAAGAATATCCATCCTGACAGAGAGACTCCAATGTGGAGAAAGATTAATAAAGGTTTTGATTGCGTTATCATTCTATCCAAGCATTCCGAAAAAAGTTCTACCTCTATAATCTGTAAAACTGTATGCTAGTGGACAATGATAAACTCTACTAACACCCCACGAGTCAGTCTAAGTAGTATCAAAGGAGTAGTCTGTGAATTCTTTCGAAATAAGTTGCTCTTCTGTTTAGCCAAAAAATGAAGTCCATTTGTGTTTCTAAAATATGAATGATTTTTACTTGAGAGAGAGAGTTACGGCTAGAAAAGAAAGACAAAGATAAAGGGAAGAATCTTCATTGATGATTATTTCAGTGTTTGGTTGCTTCTTTCCTTTTCAAATAGTTTATTTTTTGTTTAATTAAATTAATCACCTGAATCAAACTGTTTTCTTTTTTTATGCTTAAATTGAACCGTGAGATTACCAAAAAGAATTCATTATTTTTCGTTGTTTCGTCATGTGGAAATAATTGGTTGGATTGAAATTAAGAAGCAAACTTATCCAAATTGTGATATCTAATGAGTTGTTCTTCAGAATCAAAATAAGAATAAACTAAGAGAAAAAAATACAAGAGATTTGCTTTGTTAAAGTATGAATCCAAGAAAGGATTAGCTAGCGAGCCCAAAACAAACAAAAAATATGTGAAATTGAATACTTTTTAATAAGCTTCGTGCCTTTTTTAGAAAGGTTTTTAGGAGCGAAAAAATTACTTAAAAATTCATTCTGAGATTAAGGGTTTCTTTCACCCTAAAATACTAATTCATAATCTGTACAGTAAATTCTTTGACTTTGACTTGGTTGATAATTGTTGTTTGAAGATTTTTCTTTATTTTATTTGTTAGTAATTCATTAATAAAATAAATGGGGTTTAAGAGTTTTTAATTTTCAACACATTAAATTAAGGGAAACTTTAATAATAAAAATGAAAATTCAAGATGCAAAACATCACTAAACAAATACAAATCAAGTGCTTTCATAAAGCAACAGTTTCTTAAGGCTATTAGTATTTAGCTAAAGGTTGTTTTTTCTTGAGCAGATGCTTGAAAAAGAAGAAACAAGCAATGCCAAGAATAACTGCAAAGGCTATTGAACCTATGACAATTCCAACGATTCCACCTGCACTTAGACTATCATCGCTGCCTGAAGAGCATTTAGATTGGTCTAGATATATACAGGTTGTGTCAAGATATAGAGAAGTCGTTCCAGTTGAAGAGAGAACACATGTTACAGTTGTTCCATCTGAACTTACTGTTGCAGGAGTATTGGTTAATACTTAGTTGGTTGAAAGGTCATAAGTCAAGCAAACATAATTCTGAGATACCTTAGTCACAGGGAAATCAGCAGAAAATGTCTAAACATCAGTCAAAAGTCTAATACCCCCGAGTAAGCTTGCAATTCCTTTCACTTTAACTGCAGGATAATCTTAGCAATTTGCTACTTTGCATCCAGGATTCTTCTTAATGATAGAGGAGATAATTGCTTGATAGCCAACTGAACCATCTGAATTGTCTTCAGTCATATCAGAAGGTGAATCACTCGTCATGTCCTTAATGTTGAATGCTTTTTTGAATATCTTGCCATTCTTTGCTGCCTAAATCACTGTTTTCACTCCTGTACTACTGCCAACAGTATGCGGAATATTTTTTATTCCTTAGGAAATTGATCCTGACAGAATATTTAGTAGAAGATACTTTGAATAGTCTTCAATCGAGGTTATAATTTTTGAATTATCAGATGAGGCAGTGATAGTACTCACAAGAGTTTCGATTAAGTCACTTAATGAAGATTTGATTGACTCCACATCCTTGGCAGATTGAGAAACGCTATTAAGTTGCTTATCGAGTAAGGCTTATTGCTCATCAGCAGAAACTTATGCTTTGCATCCACCAGTCTTAACATCTCCATTCACAATCATGTAAAATTTCTGTGGAGACACACATGCTTGGCATTACTTTTGGCCTTCTGCTGGTTCTGCTTCTTTAATTGATAAGCATGATTTGACACATCTCTTCCCATCTGAAGATTTCAGGTTACATGTATATTCCCCAGTTGTTGAAGCGCAGGTGATAGGAGATTAAGTTTCATCTATTATTAGACCTTCTCCTGTGCATGAAGCTTCAGTCACACAAGCTGAGTCTTTTTTTATATCCGGGTAGTTACATTGAGAATCACAAGAAGTTTTATCAGAAGATAATATATACCCTTCTCCACAGCCATCAGACTTTGCAATGCAAATTCCAGTAGCAATTAATTTAAATTGAGTTGTTGAATCACATGAGGTTTTGCAAGTAGTTTTCGTAATATCATCGTTAGTAGTGTAATAATCAGTACATGACACACATTTAGTGTAGCCTTTGAAATCTTTCAGATATTATTTATTAAGCTTATTGCAAGTGCTTACACACTTCTTAGCATCAGAAGAAATATAGTTTTTGCATTCAGTTAGAGCAGACAAGCATTATTTATTTACGTCATCTGTTATTTTCCCAGTAACACAAGTATCTGTGCATGTGCTGTCTGCATTTCCAGAGGCTGGTGTGTAGTATTTTTCACAAACTGCGCACTACTTGAAACCACTTTGCTATTAAGGTGTTTATTTTTTAGTTCCATCACAAGATGCAATGCAGTTAGCTTTATCTACTGAAACAACTGTAGGACAAGAGGAAGCTGCAGAATAACATTGTTTATTCACGGCATCGGTTATTTAGCCATCTTCACATTCAGCTAAGCATTTACTATCTTGACCATCAATTACTTAGAAATATTTATCGCATACTTTACATTACTTGTATGTTTTTGCATCTATAGTTGTAGTCTCCGGATATTGGTTCTTTGCACTGTCACAAGAAGCAATGCAGTTTTACTAGTCAACAGATACATATTTTGAGCAATCTGTCAGCTTCGATAAGCAAGAAAGAGTAGTTGAGTCTGAGATATAACTTTTTGCACAAGCTTGCTAACACTATGTAAAGTCTATTTTGGGTTACATAAATTCTTAAGGTTTACAACTTGGTCCACATCTTTTTCCGTCAGATTAAATAAAACCACTACATTTTGTGTTGTCTGCAAGGCAGGTATGCGATGTGATATCAGAGATTTATGAGCCACCACAGAGTTCGCACCCACTCTGATCTGACTTAGGAATTGGATTATCGTCAGAGCAAGTTGTGCATGTCTTGAGATCTCCTGAAGTCACAACATATTAAGTACTAGGGCATTGTTCAACACATTATCTATCAGTGTCATTTATTGACAAATATCCATTACCAGTGCAACATTCTTCATTTGTAATGCAAGAATCAGTTTTAAAGACTTTATCAGGAGAGCATGGCTCAGTAGTTGAAGAGACTATTGAACATGCTAGAATTAGAAGTAAAAATACAACTGTTTTTTTCATGTCTTTTTCTTTTTTTAATTGTTATCTTTTTTATATGATTTATCAATTTTAATCAATATCTAGAAAAACTGCTCCCCTACACTCAAAGTATTTAAAGCCATACAAAGAAATTAAATTAGACGCAATTATTTAAATGCTTGAATTTATGATTTTGTCTCCTAAATATTGTCTCAGGATTAATTCTTCAAGTCAAAGTCAAATCGCTAATACTAATGGTGTATTCTTACAGACTTAATCAATTATCATAGATAAGTCTGATAGCTTAAGCTCATTTATTAGTTTGTGCTAAGAGTATTTCTAAGCATCTTAGTCATTTTTAGGTTTTCACTGGAAACTAAAAGAAATCCTTCAATCTTCTTTCAGTATTCAAGCTAAGAGGATAATTTTTTTCAGTCAGCTCAAAGATTACATTTTGGTGAAAGGCATTCTTTTAATTAGTGGACCTTAGAATGTATCAGCAATCCATTTACAATCATTCACTTTAAATTCAGGTGGTATTATGCTTGATCCTTGGTAAGTAAGAAAATAAATCAAATGACTCTTTAGATTCCAATAACTGAATTAAATCTAATTTACCCTCCATCCTCCCCAAAATATGGGAATAAATTGTCAAAAGCATCTAATTTCAAAACTTTTAATTTTATCTTGTCTGTTTTTTCATCTTGGCTTTTTTTTTCCAAAGTCAGCAGCATCTTGAGACTTTTTATTTCAAAGTAAACTGATAGTTGAAATACATAGAAAAATAATGGAAACAGATCCTTGAAGGTATCAACACCAGTTGCCTGGATGAATTTAAAGGAAAAATTCAGAGCTTTTATGCGCGCAGTGATAAAAATTCTCACTCTCAAGCACACCACATCTCTGAAGTAAATTGAAAAGGTACAGTAACAACAAAAAAGAATAATAATACTTTTCTAAAACCCAAAAGGAAAAGTTATTTTAATATTAAAAATATCTTTTATTAAAAGATAATTTGAAGCTGTAAAACATGAATGATACTATTCCTTCGCTCTGTATCTCATCACACTTTTTCTCAATTAATTTGATTTCTCTCAGATTAAAATTAGAGTCTTCTTCTTTTCTTAAATTAATCTATTAGTTATTGAAAATCAAATTAAAGTTGTAGAAAAATAAGGAATTGTTTTTACGAACTGATTTTAACGCAACCTTTCAGTTTTTTGTTAAATTATTATTGTTTTCAAACCCTTTTTGACGTATTTTATCATTAGATAATTGAAATTTTCGAGCTTTCGCTGTTCTCATTGATTTAACAAATCCAAGAAATAATTGCATTCATTTTGAAAAATAAAGAATACATGAATAAACATAAACTCCTATCAACAATAATAAATAATATATGGATAGAAAATTCAGACCTAACCAAAGTTAATATTAGATAAATACTATCTGAATTTAATTTGAATGTGTTTTTGAATCTTCGTGATATTATTAAAGGAGAAAAGTCATCTTTCTTAAAAATTTTTGTCTTATTTCCCCTAATTACATTTCTTTTGTTAGAGATATTACTCTTTCTAACAGATTGAGGTGAAGAAAAAGGATAATAATAGATCAGTCCTCCCTGTTTTGATGCGAGATTTTTTGAATATTTCACTTACCATACAACTTTGGAAGGACCACAACTAATATGAAAAAACTAACTATGAAGTGTGGACAGAATTTGACTTTATATTTGTTTGCTGATTTCGGCAGAAATTAATACATAGATAAATATGGAAATGTCCCATTACACCATTTGAAAGAAATTGCAAAGCGCAGTACTCTCTATTCAGAGGATAATATATTTAATGCATGTAAAACTGCTTTTTCAAAAAGTAATACCTAATTTGTTGAGCTTTTTTTTCATATTTGACCATAGATTATAACATGCCTCTCAACAGTAATAACAATAAAATAATTCAAAGAATTTTTTCTTTTTTATCAGTTTTGAGTTTCTCTTAAAGGGAGTAACAAAGAGGAGGGTGGGGAATTTTAGTACAATTTTGTTAGACTCTATTGTTAAATTTGATTTTTCTTACATCAATCAAATAATAATAATAATAATAGTATTTTGAAATTTCTTTTTTAATTCAAGTAAAGTATTTAGCAAGGCATTTAATCGAAACTTCAAATAATGGAAGACACAACAAAATCTTGGGATCTAATAATAATTGCAAAGATTTCTTCTGAAATAAGGAAAATAAGGATCTAATAAACTCATATTTGTAACCTCAAAAGTAATAATCCCTTTAATAAAAACGAATTATAAAGTCTCAGAACATATTCGATTTTTCACTTTTAAATTCTCTGAAGAATTCATAATTATTTTGCACTATTCCCCAATTCATTTGACTCCATAATAATCTCAGGGAAATGAAAGTGCTCTTACTTTTAAACCTGATAATCCCTCCTAATCTGTGAAGCAAAAAATAAGGGACTGAAAAAGTGATTTTTTTCACTGGGTTAAATGTAATTCTTTGAAAAGAGAAAAACCATAGTTTTTATGTCTTCCAAACTTTTGAGTCTAAAAACTTATGATAATTATTCATAGCAGTTTTAGAATATCTTTTTTTGAAAACATGAAATGAAATAAATAGTTAATAAAATGAAGAGATTATTAGTTTTGTAAGTATATTCTGCTTCAGATAACATTAATATGCATGAAATAATCTGCTTATTTTATGATTTATTTCTGTTTTGTAGTGTAGACAGTTTAATTCTTTTGAAGTTGGATTGAAATTGTAGACAGAACTTGATACCTTTTCTTAAATTGCATTTATCATATGATTATTAATGATTTTTGATAAAGTATTCATCATTTTCATATTGTCTTATCCTCCAAAAATTGATCATTAAATTGGGGGAATCAGAAGGAAGGGGTCCTATGATTTCGAAGCTTATTTTGGGCTATGTTTAAAACTGTAATTGAATTTCAGTGAGTGAAATAATTTGTCCAAAAAGAAGAAAATAAATAGCATTTTATAAGCACTTTAAGCTCTAAATCTTGAAAATGAGATCTTGATTAAATTGTACTAAACAAATAACATGTTATTTTCCTTTATTTTGCAGTTTTTTTATATTTTTTTTAACTTTAAAGTAGTAATATGTTAAAATGATAGAAATTGAGTTATCATAATTATTTAATAATACCTTAGAGAATAATTTATCTTTGTTTTAATATGCAACTTATTAGAAAAGTCCTGCAAAATTTAATGATGATGGGCTATTTAATTGTTCACCTCCAAATTTATCCAATCAAAAACATTTGATAATACTAATTTTCCCCCCAATTTATTAAGAAATAATAGTTACTCATACGAAAAGCTACCAATGTTAAATAAAAGACTAAATATTATGATTAATAACTGACAAATACAAATAATAAATTATGCAAAAATTAAATCATTTTTTATCATTTTATCATTTAATTATTTTTTATAAAATTCGCACATTATTTTTTTTAATTTTAAATGAAAAATAGAGTCAAAAACTTGAATTAAACTGCTCATACACTTCATCAGAAAATACACAATCCAAAATAATCTTATCAGACAACAGTCTCAGCTGTCTCAATTCTCTTAGGCTCATCATAAACAGGCAATGATCTCCTTTTCCTAAGCAAATACTTGTAAAGAAAATAACTGAAGTTAACTCCAACAATCAATGCAAATGCAATCGAACCAATGACAATTCCAATGATTCCACCTGTGCTTAGACCATCATCGGTGTTGTTCTCAACAATTTTATTGCTGTTATTATTGTTATTATTGTTGCTATTGTTTATCTTATCATTACTGGAAGGGCATTTTTATGGGTCGAGATATAAGCAGGTTATGTCAAGATAAAGAGAAGTGGAGTCAGTGTCAGAGAGAGTGCATCTTGCAGTGGTTCCATCAGGACTTACTGTTGCAGAACTATTAGTTGAAACTTAATTGGTTTTGAGATTGTATGTCAAGCAAACATAATTCTGAGATGCCTGAGTCACAGGAAAATCCACAGAAAATATTGTGATTTCGGGAAGCATGCGCCTATTTGGACTAAAGGTACTCATTTATTACATTACAATGGCAGGATAGTCTTAGCAATTAGCATGTTTACAGCCAGGATTATTTTTAATGGCTAAATATATGACTACTGCTAATGAACGAGAATTATCTGGATTCTCTTCAGTTAAATCAGAGATGGTATCTTCTTGCATAGTCTTTAAGTTGAAAGATTATTTAAATTGATTACCTTTTTTAATTAACTATGCTACTCCTTTTACATGTTCATTACTACCTAAAGTGTGGGGTTTATTTAGCATCGATTTGAATTCGTTGTGTGCTACGATTAATGCTAAAAATTGCTCTACTACGAGCTGGATTTAAACTAGAATTTCTGAATTATCAGATGTTGAAGTGATAGCACCAGCAGCCAGTTCAAGATAATCGGTAATAAATTCTTTTGTTGATTCAATATTCTACATAGCTGGAAGATAACGACCAGTATGGTCAATGTAAGAGAATATTAAGGATTTCCATTCACTAATTGTGAGTGATTCTTTACATCCACTAATAGCCTAACTAGCGCCAGGATTTGTAATAAACAATTTTAGCTGTTCACACTTTCGACATATTTTGGAGCCATCCACTGGATCTGCTTCTTTAATAGAAAGGCATGTTTTAACACACCTCTTCCCATCTGAAGATTTAAGGGAACATGAGTACCCATCGACTGTAGAAGAACATGTAGTTTTTGATTGTGTATAATCTATTATTTGATTCTCTCCTGAGCAGGAAGCTTCATCAATACAAACTGAACCTTACTATATGTATGGATAGTAACATTGTATGTCACAAGTGGTTTTATCTGGAGATAATACTAGACCTTATCCGCAGCCATCAGCCTTTGAAACACATTCACTTGTCCTAATTAATGTAAGTTAATCAGAATCACATTTGGGTTTGCAAGTTGTTTTAGTAAAATCTTCATTATCAGTGTAAAAATCAGTACAGACTTAGCATTTATTGTAGTCAGGGAATTGTTAGACATATTCTTTCATATTTCTTTTACATTCACTTTTGCATGTTTTACCATCTGCCGAGATGTAGCCTTTACATTCAGTTGGTGATGAAATACATGTTTGTTTAGTATAATCTGATATTGTTCCTTCAGCACATTTTTTTGAACATGTGCTGACACGATTTGTTTTAGATGAGGGAGTGAAGAAATTTAATTGTTCACAGATAGTGCACTACTCGAAACCAAGACCAGATAACAATAATGAAAATTCCCTTTTAGTTTCATCACAAGAATCAACGCAGTACTTTCCTCCTACTGAAATAGAGGCAGGACATAAGCGAGGTGTAGAATAGCATACGTTGTACTCTGTATAAATTATTTCCTCGTCCGTACATTCATCTGTGCATCTACTTTCTCTCCAATCAAAAATTTCAACATATTTACTACATCTAAAGTAACACTACCTATAGGTTTTTCTGGATAACTCAAATTCTTAAGGTTGGCAACTTAGTCCACATCTTCTTTCATCAGATTAAATAAGACCATAACAATACTTCTTATCGGAAAGGCACGTATGCGATCTGATATCAGATATGTAAGACGTGTAAAATCCACTGCAGAGTCCACAGCCAGTCTGATCTTGATTAGGAATTGGATTATCATCAGGGCAAGTTGTGCATGTTTTGAGAGATCCTGAAGTCACTACATATTAAGTTTGAGGGCATTTTTCGATGCATTATCTATAAGGTCCATTGATTGACAAATATCCACCACCACTGCAACATGCTTCATTTGTAATGCAAGAATCGGTTTTAAAAACCTTATCAGAAGTACATGGATCTGTAGAAAATACCTATCCAATGGTAAGAAGTAAAAGTAAAACAATGAATGTTTTTCTCATGTGTTTTTTTAAGTATTTAGATATTTTTCTTCTTCTTTTTAATATTTATTATGAGAAACTGCTCTCAAGCCTCTTGTGATTTCAAGTTTTAAAAAGAATCAAATAGGTATTTTTCAAATGTTTTCTTTGAAATTTATCTCCTAAATTAAGATCTCATAACAACTCAGAATTGTTGAAAAAAAAACCTAGCTAACAAATACTACTCCAATCTACTCGCATATTAATAAATATCTCATAGATAATTTCACATCCATTATCTAATGTATTATATTTTACTAAGAATTGAGTCATAACCCTATTTTTATGCCTTGATTTTTCATTTATTTGCCGCTTTGACCATTTTCTTTTGGTAAGCTAAATTAATTCTCAAAGATCCGATCCTTATTTTACAGTAAAAATAGACAAAATCTCTGTTGGATAAAAAAAAATAACCAGTGGATATTTTCAAACAAATCTATTAAAAAATGTTGATTTCAGTTAAAAATACTATTTATGGATCCAATCCCCATAGATAAAATTAGTCTCCAATATTATTCATTCTGTTCAAATTTTAATTATTTTTCCTTTCTTTACAAAGTTTGTTTAAAATTTAAAGAAAACTACAAATATCTTAAATATTAATATTTCATTTATTATTCGTTTTTCTACATATTTATGCTAACAATTAAACTCATAAGTCTAATTTTTTCCTAATTATTCTGAAAAATTGTATTCAATAAGTTTTCATTCAATCAAAGACAGATTCAATTTGTGATTGCAATTCTTTTTTCTGTAACACAAAATCCAATCTTTCTCTCTTTTGAAGAGTTTGATTCTGTCTGAATATCTTAAATTTCCCTTAACTAAAAAGCCATTAATGCCGTAGCTTACTTGCAACTAAATCTTTTTAGTTTCTCAAATATTTATCATTTTGAAATAATTATGAAACATTTAGTAGTATTATTTTAAGATTTTCAAAGTACTGCAAAAATAAAAGTAAGTAGGATTTATTTAATTTATCCTTGAAATTCAATGAAATTAATATAAGAATTAAAAAAAATCCCTTATTTAAATTTTCACTCTAAGGAGTAACAAAGAGAAGGTGTGGTGTGGTTTTTTAAATAATTCTGATGATAGTTTGCTGCTATGTTCAAGATTCATTTTTTTCTAAACAAACTTGATTTTAGGATAGAAATGCTCATCCAAAAAATGATAGAGAACAAAGAATGAAAGAGAAACGTGAAAGGTAATGATTGATTATTATAAAATACAAACCCAACAATTCAATTTTTACCTTAGTAGGATATTTATGAATTTATGACAAAGATAGGTAAATATGTTTGATTACAAATTTATTATCTGGGATAAAAGTAGCTTTTAATGATTTTTTACTGGTTTTAATCAATAATTTGAAGGTCTTTTAAAGTTTGCAACGATTGTTTCTTTTATTATTAGTGTACTTTCATTTATAAAAAAGGTCAAGTCTAAAAATACAATGAATTTTTATTATTCATTGTAAGTTTCTTGAATGATAAAATCCTTTTTATTGATGAAATCTTTTTATATTTTTTGTATTTAAAGTTTACTGTTGGTTTGATACGTAATATTAAATAGATTTCTCCTAAAAAAATATCTCATAATGCCACAGAATTGAAAATAAAGGTAAATCATATTTCTTCTCCAATATTTTTACTCATTTGTTAAATCCTCATAGTTAATACTGCATTGAAATACTTATTTATTATTTTTTGCTATGAATTTGAGAGAATCAGAGCCTTTTTCCCATTCTTCCATTTTTTCATTAAGTATTTTCCCTTTTTTTATGAGTTTAACTAGCCTTCTTCAATAGGCTAATACATTATTTTTAAAAAAAGTACCTAAAATTACATTTCAGTGAAAAAAGAGGGTTTACATATTATAAGCCAATTATCTTGCAGTGAAATAAAAAGGCAAATCCTATTGATAGGTTTCAGTTTTAATTAAGATTCAACCCCCTTTATTACTCCTTCCCAAGAAAAATCGATCTCTAAAAACATCAAATCTCCTTTTCGTTCAGTTGTTTTTACATGTAGTTCAAAGTTTACTTTCAAATCAAAATTCAAGTAGCTTAAAATTGTTTTCAAACTAAAACTAAAAATTGTTACAATACTTTGTTTTAAATTGTTTTTTCTTCAAATTTTGTTAAAATGAGTCTCCTTAATAAGCCTTAATATATTTCTTATATTGTATAAAGTATTGAAAAATAAAAGCAAGTACGAATTGTAATTTCAATTGATTTCTTTTTATCAAAATTAATCTCTTTTGAATAGTCTGATTCCCTCTAAATACATCAAATTTTCCTTATTTGAAAAACTTATTTCTATCTTCTGCCTCTCTTTCTCAAAATTCTAACTTTAAGCCTAACAAAAATGCATTTAGTTCTTGAAATTGTCAGCACAAGCAAGGATGATATTTTTTAAATATTAAAAGATGATCAAACTTAACTGGAAAAAGTGCGAAAAAAGAAAAAAAACCAGAAAATATGATCTCTTTTATCTTAAAAAAAAAGCAAAAAATGAAAATTAGTAAAGTGATAATATCAATTTATCCATTCAAAATTAGGTTAAATTTTATTATTTTTAAAGCATTTAATAGTTAAGTTTTATGTTATCAATTTTTTTTGTTAAAACATATCCTCTTTTGGAGCTAAGAGCCACAATTTATTCAGCTCTGTAATTATAATATTAGAAATTTTTGAATCTATCCTTTGTAACTCAAACGAAGTTGATAGATTATTAAAATAAGTCCCCTCAAACTTAATGATGACAAAAAAAATCAAAAATAGCCCCAAAATCAAATTTGTCTTCTATTTTTCAATTTTTGAAGTCAAAATAAAAATTATCTTTTTCATTTGCCTGTCTCTGAAAATATGGAGTCATTTCAAAAAATGCTTGTAAATTTTTTTTTTGAGCTTAATTATCCACTATTACAGACAGTATGATAATCTTAACAATTAGAGTATTTTCATACAGCATTATTTTTAATGGATACATATTTGGCTATTTCATTTGAAGGAGAACCATCTAGATTATCTTCAATAAATTCTGAAAGGGTGTCATGTCAAATATCATGATCTTTAAGTTGAGAGATTATTTAAATTGTTTGCCTTATTTAATAATCTAATAATCCAAAAACAATTTTTATCCTTGCATCAAAGATGGACTGTTGCTTTATTTTTGGTAGTTTTATTTGTTTGTTTTGTAAATTAATTTGTTAACCTAGTAGTTTTAAATGGAGGGAATTGTTTTGAAGATCTTCTGTAAACGGATAATGGTATCTTGGCCTAAAATAGTTTAGTAAAGCTTTTTTCTGCTTCGAAATCTTTGTTTATTATGAAAATAGCTATCTTTAAGATAGGGAGATTATCTGTTCAGGTTAGCACTTGTCCAATTTTGCATTTTCTTTATTAGTTTCAGATAATTTTCTTTAGTTATTGTCCATGTATTCATCAAACAAGATAAAACTACTTCTAGTGCTGATTATAGTTTGTATAGTTAGTCACTGTTTAAGGCTTAAAATTCTTAGAACATTATTTTTGTAAATTCTCTGATTGAATTGTTTTTATTTTTAGGATTGAGAGGTAGTATTTATCATAATTCTATGGAGTATTTTATTATTATTAGATTTTAGGATGGATTATTTTTTAAAAAGTACCTACAATTTCATTTCAATGAAAAAAGCAGGGTTTACATATTTTAAGCCAATTATCTTTCAGTGAATATTTAAAGGTAAATCCTATTGATAGGTTTCAGTTTAATTTAGAATTCAACTCCCTCCTTACTCCTTCTCAAGAAAATCAATCTCTAAAAACATAAAATCTCTATTACGTTCAGTTGTTTTGCTTGCTTTTTAGGGTTTACTCTCAAATCAAAATGCACGTAGCTAATAACTGTCTTTCAAACTAAAACTCAAAATTACTAAAATACTTTATTTAAACTGTTTTTTTTCTTCAAATTTTGTTAAAAATGAATGTCATTAATACGTCTTAATGTAATCCTTACGCTTTTAAAAGTATTAAAAAATAAAATCAAGTACAAATTGAAATTTCAATTAATTTCTTTTGATCAAAATTAAGATCTTTTGAAGATTTCGATTCCCTCTAAATATCTCAAATTTCCCATATTTGAAAAGCTATTAGTATCTTCTTAAGGCTAAAAATAATGATTAAAAATAAAAGAAAGTCGCCAAAATCAAATTTGTCTACTATTTTTCAATTTGTGGAGTAAAAATAAAAAATTATCTAATTCATTTGCCAGTCTCTACAAATATGAAGGCCTTTCGAAATGTTTGTAATATTGTTTTTGAGCTCAATTATCAATTATTACAACATGATAGTCTTGACAATCGATTGTTTTGTATTCAGTATTATTTTTTTATTTTATTTATTGTTCCATTTTTCAATAGTATTAATGGCTAGATTATCTTCAATAAAATCTGAAAGGGTGTCATGTCATCTAGCAAGCTTTTTTTAGTTGAGAGATTATTTAGATTGTTTGCTTTACATAATAATCCAAAAAAAAATTTTATAAAACACATCTAAAATAAAGCTGATCAAATATGACTTGATTGAAAATAAAAAATAATAATTAATAAACACATTACCAAGTGAAAAATCGAAAAAAAAATCACATTTTATTTCTATGAAGCAATAAGACTTTTATTTGTTATATACTGTATCCAATCATAATAGTTTGAATGGAAGGTTTATTCTCATTTTTCTTATGAAATTTAGATTATTAGCATGAATTCTTAGATTTTAATTTGCACATCAATTAAAAAGGTTTGAAAACAAAAGTTTGAAAAAACTGCTACTTTAAAATAACGAGATTATTTTTTGTTGTTTTGTTTTATCAGCAACTACAAATGTTGCTTTTTTTCTTAAAAATGTTGATAAAACTCAAGCTCTTGAATCATCAGCTGTTTCATTTATGAAATAATAAAATTGAAATTAATCTTGTATCAAAAGCTCAGGTAATGCTGTCATTTAGAGCGATATGATAAATACAATTTCCGATCATTAAAAGTATCTAAAAATAAGTTAAATAACTTTCTATTCCTATGATTAATGAAAAAGAAATACAAACTATTTTCCCATGTTCTAATTCTTTCTATTTAATTTTCTCAATTTTGGGAATTTGATTCTTGAGAAGAAAGCATTGGGGAGAGATTACAATCAAGTATGAACAACTCAATGATTGGGTTAAAAATACTTGAAAAACAAGAGAAGAAACAAAGCTAAAACAAATTAATTTAAAACATTCTTAACCCTTCTAATAAAATACACTACAACAAGATTTCTTCTAAAGATAGAAAGATCGATATCCACCCA
>Ga0302271_10002227_pt1 | contig 17687 bp, 20 predicted proteins | sample III_Bog_N1_1_FD_198767 | JGI IMG/M metagenome (GOLD analysis project Ga0302271, IMG submission 198767) | Peat permafrost microbial communities from Stordalen Mire near Abisko, Sweden - III_Bog_N1_1 | ecosystem: Environmental > Terrestrial > Soil > Wetlands > Peat | place: Sweden: Abisko...
ACTTGCTCTTTCTAGTTGAACCTGAACAGCCTTTCTTTCTCACATGTATCCTAGCCTAGGTGATATGAAATAAATAGATGTCGAAATAGATCATAAATAAGAACAATCTCCTTACTTTGAGCAGAAGTCGTTTTTATCTAATATCCCGTCGTGGTCGGTGTCAGCTTCTTGGATGAACTCAATGATATCTGCGTCGCTGATAACGATATCCAGATATTACCCGAACAACGATTTTATGTCTTGCAGTCCCACTCCATTCTTCCCCCTAATCAAGCAAAGTAAATATGCTTAGATTTAGAAGTTTGATTTGTCATTTCTTTATTTCTTTCCCCGCTGAGCGAACGCACCAAATCTATCTTTCTTATTGATTTGCTTCGTGGCTTAAAATTTCCTATTAAGCAGCTAGAACACACAAGATTTGGATATCCTTACTTCCTGTCGAAGAGCTTGAAGATCTCATTAGCTTCTTGCTCTCTACCGCCGTTGAGGAACCATTTCTTAGAGATGATGTTCATCACTTCTTCGAGATTAAAAGATGTCTTGGTCTGATTGTAATCCTTTCTGATTTCCTCTTCAATTTCCTTCACGTTCATACTGGTAAATGCGAAGTTGCCCAAGATTGATCTGAGCTGAGTCCTGTTGATGCTCCCACTTTTATCAGTTTCGTAGAAGCAAAAGGCATCCTTCACTTCCTTCTCCTAAAATAGTCAGCATAATCAATACTCGTATTTGCTTAGATCTGATCATTGAATAGTGAATCTCTGGACATACCATCTCATCAGGAAGCTTTTGGTTCTTTTGTTCTGGCCGGCGTGGTTGGTTCCTAGGTTAAGCTGCGACAGTGCGCTTCTTATCATTGATTCTAGGTCCTTGGTTGGCGACGTTACTCATTTCAGAAGTGTTTCTAAATGTGCGAGAAATCCAATTTAATTTGCAAAACCACAGAATGAGCTGATTGATTCGAAGCCAAACGACAGTACTCTTGATTTATTAAGTTTCAAGTTTCTCATGCAGCACACACAGTAGTTATCTGACTATCAACTTGTTTAGGTTATTTGTTACTCTCAACTCAGCCATGCACACATACAAATCAATTATGCTAAGAAGGGCAATTCCTTTGAAGAATATCATGCCATATTGGAAATTTAAACCTCATTTTGTTTTGATAATATTACACCAATTGTTGTCCATTCCTTTAATAGACCATTCGACCTCTCCAAGGATTTCAGAATTCAATTATATTTTTTTAAACTAACTCAACTTGACAAACTATCTCAACCATAATAGTAAATCCCTTTAAATTTCAAATTTCTTACAGTTTGAATTGCTTTCAAAAGTATCATAACCAAAAAAGCACACATAAAATACTGCTGTTTTGACTGATAAACTCTATGGATTTAAAACATTTCTTCCTATTTTTATATTTGGCATAAACAAACCCTCCTTTTTCTTTGTCTTTTTGCCCAAATTCTTAACATATAAATCGTTCTCTTTGTTGATAATCCCACTTACACAGCAGTTTCATTATGCTTAAATTCCAATATTGAGATTGAACTCATCGAAAATATTTAAATACTCATATTAGAGCGATATGCAGAGACAAACAGAAGTCATATTTTCCAATGCGCATTATCTTGTCGAGCAACAATCATGAGAATCGCAGAATATTTCATTCCCTACTTGAGATCCATTTGCTTTAACAACACGCTTTATGATTTACTCACTAAGGAGCGAGCTTCTTTTGGGCAATTTGGGTGGCGATTCTGTTGAGTTCAGTCTATCCTTCCTTGGTGATGGTTCTGGAGAACTTCTTGGCGGCGGAATTCTTGTCTTTCTTGACAATCTTGAGTTCCTCAAGGGACTTAAGAGCCCATCTGAGGATCTTTCCGTGTCCAGATTGATGCTCGCTTCTAAGGCAACCTCTGTCCTTGTTGGATCCGAAGATATGCTTGAGGGTAGAAATACCAGTGTGAGGCTTAAGGTAGATCTTTCTGGCGAGAGCAGCAGTTCTAATGTAAACCCAGTCAGAATCTTGAGGGGCAAGTTCTCTGGCAACGGAAGTGGTGGTCCATTGGGTGAAGTCAGGGATCTGCAATTTATTTCCCTTCTTCAAGTGAGAAGCGTACTCCTTAATGAAGTCGGCGGCGGAAACGTCCTTAACGGTGAAGAAATTTTGAGGTGCGCTCATCTTGCTAAGTGTTTGATTAAGTCTTTGTTTGTGATACAGTCTTTTCTTTTATCTTTCCTTATTTTGGATTGCCTCCCCTTTTCTAAGTTCCTTCAGCTCGCAGCATCCCCTTATTTTTCTTTCCTCTATTTTTGATCTCTCCCCAGTCGAGAAGAAAAATCATCTTGTATTAGACTCAATTTCTATTCAAAATCAAAGAATTAGAAAGATATTTAAGCACCTTGAAGACAGCAATTAATTTTAACTTTTCCTCTTCATGAAAATGTCAAATTATTCTGTTTCAAATATCTCAACTCAGCATGCTTTCTTTGCCATGTTTAGAGTCAAGTACATACAATTTTAAATTCATTTATCTGCTGTGAAATATCTATGATGAATTGCATGAAATGTGAAATAAAGAAACTAAGAGAAAGACTGGGAATGTGTGGGTTCTGAGTTCGAAAATAAAATAAGAAGAGGGGGCTCAGAGTGGAAATAAACAAACAAAGCAAAATAAATAGATTCAATAAACCAGATATTTTAGCTACCTCACCATGTGGTATAAGTACTTCAGCAAACAGTCCTGGAACCTCAGAGTTTGGAGGTAATGCACTAATTAGAAATCAATGATCTGAGGCTATTGTCTTAATATTCTTTGCTTAATCGCTCATGCTTCTTTTTTCATTAAATACTAATTGTTTGTTGTAATAATGGTTATTTCTATCTCTCAACATGCCTATTTTGCTTGAATCAATAGAAAGGCCAATCTCAAGTACAACCAAGATGACTACGGTATGATCCAACCTAAGTGGATTGGAAGAAAGACTGATTTCATTTTCAGAGCTGTCAGAACTGAAGGAGCTGTAACAATTAACAAATATTCTTTTCAAAAGCATCAACTGCATTAACTTTCAATTTGATTTATTGTCTAAATTATCATTTAGAGCACACTAAATTTGCGCAAGAATAGCATTATTAAGCAATTTATGGATTTAGAGGATAATGTGTTGCTTTTACTTTTTTTATTTCAGCTTAGAGGATGCATGTTCTTCATTGGTTTTGGAATCATCTCTATCTCATCTTATTTGGTTAGCACCTACGTTGACCCCAGATTGGCACCTAGACGTGCTCAGGCTGAAGTTGAACTGAAAGTTAACGATGAAGAAGCAGCTAAGAAATTGTTCTACAACAGATTTGGTGCACCTTCTCGTCCTTTGAAGAGCTTAGAGGATATGATGACTTTCCTCGGTGGTTCAGCTACTTACGACTAATTGGCTGACTTCGCATCATACAACCATGCCATGGACGTCAATCAAGATCAACAGGCTGGTCTCGACTCATGGATGACTGAGAATGATAAGAATATGCTCAAATACTACCAGAAATCCATTGGAAAGAAGGTCGAGGGAATCTGACAGAGCAAAACAAAGCACATCATATCTTTAATCACTGATAAATTGCATGTTTCACATTAGTTCATTTAGTCTAATCTGCTCCTAAATATGCCCTATCCTTCATCTAATTTAAATTATGTTCTCTTTTCATACATATTAAAAGGATCATGATGATTATTTGCCTTCCAGTATGTTTTCAAAAAGAGATTAAAGTTGAAGATTATTATTTCCAAGAACCTGATTGTTAGAATTAAGGCAACAAAACCAAAGCATCTTTGGCAGTAATTTGACTGCTTTTTTATCTTTAGGAACATTTTTCTGAAGTTATTCAAAGAGAGAACAAGAAGCTAAGTGATGATTTTTATTGAAAAGAAAACTACTTATCTAGAAAATATTTAAGACAAGTAATTTCAAATAACAATCAGTCACAATAAGGACAACTCACTATAAAAACAGCATTGCATTTTGGTTTTTATTGAAATAAAAAAAAGCATCTCTGCCTTCTTTGGCTTAGAGAAATTATGAATGCTTGAATTTTAACCAAAGTAAATTGCATTCTTGCCGTTTTGTCTGGTTGGCTGAATCGAAGAACGAATATTGTATTAGAATCAAGCTCTAGGGATGATAATAAAATTTATTTAGCCCTACCGAATCTATGAAACAACAGCTGAAATCCAAAATTTCAAAGACATCAACACAAATACAAATAAAAAACAAAACAAAATGTGCTACTCCTTCTGCACATCTCCAAAGCAATATAAAAAGAGATGGTATGAAGGGGGAGCTGAATATTGCTGCAAGTTGACTTTATTTTACCTTATTATTGGCTCAATAAGCATACCTGTAGGAGTATGGTGATCTATAATATCCGTAAGTGCTGTAAGGATAGGAATATGACGCTGATGGGTAGTATGCTGAGCTTCTCAATGAGGATGAAGTCAGAAGAGATGGTCGATAGTAGCTCTCAGATGGAGTGCGAGAGACATATGAATACTATCTTGGGTAGTAGTCGACATATTCTTCAACTCTCTCAACTGGAACGTATTCGGTCCTTCTCTCGTAGCGAGGTTAGGCTTCATAGTTAGTCACATGCTTGATTTCCACGTAATCCTTTGCTGTTCTTTCAACAGGGCGATACTCAACTCGAGTCTCTGGGACATAATCAACATACTTTCTCTCAATAGGTTAGTATTCAGTCCATTCGTGGGAAGCTGGAGCACCCAACGTAGCAGTTGAGCGGTAAAGTGAGCCATATGGATATGAGGTGGAATATGCGAGTGATGAGGCATACGGAGCATATCTAGATGAATATAATAAGTCCTTGGCAGGTGTCTGGTCTGACATTTCTGTTTGCTTAGCTAAGGTATAAGTTGCTTTTATTTTAGGATCAAATTTAATAAATTTTAATTATCAATTGCAGAAAAGAATCTCCAACTTGATTGTTCCTAGCATTTCAATCAGACTGCTTTTTAACTTAATTGGTCCATGGCCTCTATGATCTCCCAGCCAGTATATTTAATAGCTATCCCACGAGGGTTTAGTATGGTTTAAATACATAATAGAATCACTAAAATATTTATCTTAGTCTCTTTTGTAGGATTACTTTCATCGGATAGCAATTGCTTTTGTAACCCTACAGATTTCGAATAGAGTCTTTGATTAGTTAATTCTTGAAGCCTCCACTAATTCCTCAGCAATAATAATAAATAATTAATCTATGTTTTGGATTACAAGAGCGAGCTGTCAATTCATTAATAGAAAATAGTCCTTGTGATAAAATTCATTTTTTAACTCAATTAAAAGCTAAAATTTGAATATTCTATTGTAAACATTGAAAACTGCCTATTTGCAAGCTGTTTCTGATCAAATTTATTTAAAAACATGAGCGAAAACAGACAAAAGTATTACTACCAACCAGTTCTAGGAAATTATTTCAAGTAGTAATATTTCGATTGGCTTTTAAACGCAGCACATAATTAGTCACTCCAAGTCAGAAAAAAGAAAGGAATTAGCATTGGGATTAGTGGGAGAGATAGAGGTAAGTGAGGATTTAGTTTTAATAGGAGGGGGATATAATTCTGCAGCTAATTCAAAGTTGAAAAATATCTTCTAATGGGCTAGATCTGCAGCAAAGACCACACTGAGAGTGTCTTCTCCTCGAATTTGATAAATGTTTTGGTTATCGGTGATGTAAATGTAGGAAAGGATTCACTGATGGAAGCCCTTAAGAACCAGGGAGAATCTGTTGGACCAGAAGCTGATCAGAAATTCAAATACAAAAAGAAACTGATCCGTCTCAAGCGGCTTAAAAAGAGTGAGCCAGAATTCTTCCAAATGAGTACTCCACAATGTCTCCAATAAGCAGATGTGATACTGCTATGTGTGGATCTATCCAAATCATCAACATTGCAGAGTTTCTCAGATTCGTTCTTTGAGAAAATCATCTAGCATGTTAGAGATCTAAATCTGAGGCTGCGAGTCCTGATCGTTGGATGTAAGGTCGATAAGACAGTCAGAAATAAAACTCAAGAAGAAGAACTTGAGAAAAAAACATCTGAAATTGGATTGCCTTTCTTTAAAGTGTCCTCTATTAACAAAACCAACATCGTCGCAGTTTTGAATGCACTCCTGGATTATACTGTTAAAAATCTCTCTCCAGAATCAGTCGAAGAGCAGGTTTCGATCTTGTCCAAAAGTAAATACGTAGACGTATAATCGTCCCTTCGCGATGGAGGAGGCTCTGCTTTTAGCGCTCACCCGTCTAAGAGAGAGTAAGTCAAACTTGCTTCTCTCCCACAAGTCAACGATTCAAAAAATAACTTCTAAAACGAAGTTTCGAAAGCAACTTATCAAGAAGAAGAAAGCAAAATGGAATCGAACAGCAATGTGCAGTAGTAGTCTCTGTAGTTCAGACAATACCAATAGAATCCTTATATCCGTATCATCCCTCATGAGAGAATGTACAGTAATAAAAGGTTGGCACTAGACAAAGGCAACTTTGGAACTGTCTATAAAATCGACTTCGAGGGGGAGTGGTGCGCCTTGAAAATCTGTAAGATAGAAATGAGCGAGGAAACAGCTCTCAACCGATTCTAAATCATATTTTCAGAAGCTGAGAACATGTAGAGGTTCATGCTAATCAGAAACATGAGGATCATGCCTCTCAAGGGAATCTCCTTCTAGGTGGATATGCAACGAGGAAATGTCTTAATCGGATACTGGATGCCTCTGTGCAAGTACAGTCTGAAGCATCTCTTGAAGAACCAATTCTAGACGATTACCTTTGTGAGTAAAATCCGTTGGTCTCTGCAGATCATCGAGTGTTTAGAAGTGTTTTTCCACGAGCACATTCAGCACATGGATTTGAAACCGTAGAATATTCTCTTGGATCAGAATGATGATATTGTAGTATCTGATTTGTCAATGTCCAAGGTATTTGAATAAAAGCACACCTCTGCTTTCAACATGCTTGGCACTACAGCTAAATACGCTCATCCAGCAGCGATTATCAACCATGAGCTTTCCCCGAGATTTGATATCTATAGCTTTGGTGTGATATTGCTAGAGCTATTTACAGGCAAACAACCATGGGGAAACACAAGGAGAGAAGATCTCAAGGACATTTATACCCAAGTGCTCAATCAGCCTGAACTAATGAATCCGCTGACATACCACCAAGAGAACTATCCTCAAGAAATGAAATACATCTAAGGACCATATCAGCCAATTAAAGACATTATTTATCTCTGTTGCGTTGCTATCTTTATCAGCGACAAAAAGGATTTTGTCACAATCGAGTAAATAAAACTCAAGTTCAAAGAGCTTGCAGACTCATCAGCTCTTACTGAAGAACTGTCTTAGCACTGAAATTATTGCTTTACAAGATGCTTTTTACTTTATTAATCCATCAATTTATTATATTTTATTATTATTATATCTCTGCTTGTCTTTGTTTTCTCCTTTCTTTTGATGATAAGCTGCTTAATCCTAGATTGAGTTTATTGAAAAGCTTCTGCAAAGTATTTGACAAGCTTCGAGCAAGATATTCTCCTTTTTGCTCGCTCTTTTATGCTCAAGCTCTAAACACTAAAAACAATTATGCAGCCATTTGAAGGATAGTTATTACAAGAAGAGTAATACTGTCACAAGCAGACGAAGTTTTAAAGCTACCAACTTAATTTAGCTAGCAAGTTGTTTATTCTAAATTAATATGGCAATGCAGTGGTTTAAGCAATTTGAAAAGAAAGAGATAGGGTAGTTGATATTTCGATTAGATCAGCAAGTAAATTGGTGGGTATTTGGAAGCTAATTGGTGGAAGGGAATTTGTCATAGAGAAAGAGAAGAGAGTGACGAATGACAGAATAGTAATAAATTAAACAGTCCAAAGCAGTGCTTAGAGAATAAACAAAGGAAACAGATCGATTTATCGCAGAACATAATGGCAAGCACAAGCAGCAGTAGCAGTAGCAACACAATTAAGATTGAGCACTACCTTGTCGGCAAGACTCTTGGTGTTGGCGCATCAGGCAAAGTCAAGCGTAAATTCGAAATCTAAGCATTTATCTGCTAATAAATCGAGAGAACTTTATTGTTTATTTTTTATGTTCACCTTAAGTTGCGAAGCATGACATCACAGGACGTGAGGTGGCCATCAAGATCATCAACAAGAAGAAAATGGCAGTTAAAAGAATGGGCACAAAGGTATCTTATTTCAACCAATCCAACAATATGTTCTTTGTCCAAGAAGCACAACAACAAACACACACTTCAACATAGAGATTAAAATGCATGTTTTTGATGTTGAATTTTGAAAAAACAGATCAAACGAGAGATACGTTTGCTACGGTTCTTCAACCATCAGAACATCATCAGATTGTATGAGGTGCTAGATACAAACACTGATATCTTCGTCGTGACTGAGTACATCTCTGGTGGTGATCTCTATGATGTTATTGCTTCCAAAGGAAAATTACCCGAAAATGAAGCCAAGCCATATTTTAAGCAGATTGTTGCTGGAGTAGATTATTGTCATCGGAATCTTGTAGCACACAGAGATCTTAAGCTAGAGAACATCCTCATCGATGGAAACAATAATATCAAAATAGCTGATTTCGGCCTAAGCAACATCATGAACGATGGCAAATATCTATCTACCTCTTGTGGATCGCCTAATTACGCTGCCCCTGAAGTCATCTCGGGAAAGTAATACATACCAGATGGAAAAGGGGAGATGAATACCTTAAGACAATATCATTTTGAATTGATTATGTTGCATATTCAATATGGATATCTAAATGCTGATTGGCTTTAATTTTGACAAAGACTTTACTGTGGTACTGAGGTGGATACCTGGAGTTGTGGAGTGATTCTCTTCGCCTTGATAGCTGGGTATCTTCCTTTCGACGAGGAAGTCATTCCCGCTCTTTACAAGAAAATCAAAGAAGGAGATTTCACAATTCCTGCATTTTTCTCGCCAGAAGCAACGGATATCATCAAGCGCATGCTACGATCAAATCCGATAGAGAGGATCAAGTTCCATGAACTCAGGCTGCATCCCTGGCTTAGAGAAAACGTACCATTTTACGTGGAGATCTTCAACTAAAACACCCGCATGGAGAACAAGAAGCTCAATGAAGAAATCTTGAGAAAATTAGCTGGGCTTAAGAATGTTAACTACCATAATCTGAATGAGACCTAAATCAGAGACGCCATCATCAAACGAGACGACTACAGCTTCGTCATAGCTTATGATCTGCTCCTCGACGATTACAAGAAGACTAGCTATCACAACAGAGGTAAAGCGTCTATTTCCTAGTTGTTACAAAATTAATCTAATTTCTTGAATTGTTGCAACCAAAACAAAAGAGAATCTTTAGAACACATTCATCTTCAGGCCAGTGCAAGAAGACTGCACTGTGGAGGCAAATAACGCATACATTGACCAAATCTTCAATCAAGGGTATTTACTTTAAACTTAAAAGTCATTGCTTAAGAGATAACGCATTAATATGTCTGTTTTTTGAAAAGGAAACTTAAGAATGTCACTCCAGAGGAAGAGGATATTCTTGGCTAATGGACCTACGGCAAGGTGTTCTCCTATCAAGCAAAGACCATTATGAAAACAATTTATGAAGTGGCCAGCTAATTGGACATAGTCATCACGATAAAGAACAGCGACTATCGCATCAAATGCCATAGCAAGAATCCTCGCAAGCTAACCAGTGCATACAATAGTCACATTGAAACAATCTAAGCAGAATCATCCCATAACAATAATAATCTCTTGAATAATACCCTCAACAATAATAATACTAATATGAACAACAACACTTCGATGCTCAATAACTCCACCCTGAACATCACCAACAATAGCAGCAGCAACACTACTCCAAACATCCATCTGCACCACAACAATATGCAAAATGCAACTCCCTATCATCACCATGTCCAGACACCTCAACTCAACTATCAATCCTTCCAATCTAACGATAACTCCTTCCTCAACACTCCCAGCAATGCCAATAACATGCCCCCTCCTGGCGGGGCTGCTTCGTTTCTCTCCTCGAACAATAATAACATAGGCTCACCTCTTCCTCTAAATCAGACAAGCAACATGAACAGCAACGCAGATGCTTTCCCAATATCGCAGTTTTCAAATCAAAATAACTTTGCACAGCTTTAAGCTGGATATTACCAAGATTCTTAGATGCAATCCAGCAACATGAACCAAAATGGCAGTAACGCCAACCAATAACCATCTTCGGCTCTTGACACGAATAACATCCCAAAGTTTTCCAAATAAGACATCGTCTTTACCTTACAAATCTATGCGGTATGATTTCAATTTGGAGGTTGTTTGTTTTTAATATTGTCTTTGCTTTAACTCTAAACAGATGCCTAACTTGTCTGACCACATAATCGACGTAATCCTCAACAAGGGACATCCCATCATGTTCCTGGAGTTCTTCAATCAATTTCTAACTCTCGTTAACAAAAAGCTGATGCCTTCTCTTTACTGACGTTGATACTATTGTCTTTCAATTTGTGTGTTTTGCTCAATGTATCCACTATTTCAACTGCTATCTAATCCATAAAATAAGTCAAGGCTAACTGGTTGTTTTCTATTTATTAATGGAAAGGAAATGGCAGAAATATCCAAAAGAGGGTTTAATTAGAAAATGATTGTTTATTTGTATTTTATTTATGCAATCAGCTGCTATATTTTAGTTCAATATCAGCTTGAATTGAATATTCCTCCAGACTAAGAGCCAATTTAATACTTATTCGATAAATCTTATGATGTTTTGTAATCTTTTAAACGAGAAATTAGTAAGCTATTTTTGAATGTTTTAATCAAAGAATGTGGTAAACATGAATTTAGATTGGATCGAATGTTCATATTTTTAAATGCGAACTATTTTTGATGAAGTGGGAGCACTCGAACATTTGTAAATTCGCGTGTGCTTGTCTTCGAAGCAGCTGTGAAGAGATTGACTGTGATATCAGAAAGATAAAAGAATTAAAGATTGGCTTGCTCAATTTGCGGATATGAAATAGCACCAAGACATGGAGATACAGTCTTAATAACGCAATAAGAAAATGCTTCGTGTGCTCTGTTTAGGTGACTCCAATGTTGGCAAGACAACCTTCTTGTCTAACTACTGCAGATAGGTGAACGACCTGGATTGGATTGCTTCCACGGAAAGTAGTAAATCCGAGCAATAAAAAGTCAGCCAAACCATTGGATGCGATATTCATCTCTGTCATCATTCACCTAATGTTAAAGCCTTACTATCAGACAGCAGTCTCTCAAGCAATAACAAAGTAAGATTGGAAATAAATAACTGAGAAATAGAGGGGTTAACTGAATGAGGGAGTGAGGCATCGAAGGAGCAGTTGAGATGAATCTTCAACTGCCTTTGCTGAGGAGGACAAAAGAACTTTACGTGTTTGTAACAGACACAGCTAAGGGCAATATTACTCTTCTTTTCTATCAATAGAGATTTGATTTCTTTTTGCTTTCTACAAACAGTATTAATAGGAGCATGTGGTGCAGTTTTGGGACTTAGCAGGCGAGAACAAACAGCGGGAATTCGTGGGTGTATTCACTCGCGATCGATTGCAAAAACTCGATGCGATCATCTACTTCTTTGACATGACAAACATGAAAACATTTCGCAATATCTACAGATGGATATCAGCCATTTTCCACAATGCCCAAAACAACAAAAACTATGCCTGTGTGTGGACTCTGCCCTTTCTTCTTGTTGGAACCAAGTCAGACCAAATTCCGAAGAAATACATTTCCTCGATTAAGAAAAAGCTACTTTCATAACTTCATCGGATGTTTCGGTGCACTCGCGGGGAGAATCTATTGTTCATGAATGCGCACTCCATTGATAATCCAAATTAAAAAGTCGAATTAAGTATGTTCAATCTGTTTCTTGGAGAACTGTGCATTGAAAAGACCTTGAAAAGCTTTCAAAAAAGAGATGAAGGATAAAGCGAATTCTCTATGCCTGAACAACTGCCAATGCTCAATAAGGACATGTAGAAGTACCGCTTGAACAGTGACAATTACAGGAACAAGAGAGTCATAGAAGAAAACAAGAATTTCGTGCAAATAGTCATGGAAGTCAACTAGTTAGGGGAGTATAAGAAAGCCTGGCTGGCTTAAGTAGTAAGAGTGTCCTCAGGTCTAATGCAGATCAAAGAAAGGATTGCTGAGTTTATCTTCTAAAAGAAGCGCAGTGAGTCTAATGAAAATGACACTTTGCTTGGTTCCTTACCATCACCGACTTCTTCGCTTAGCGTTTGAATAAATAACTCAAGCATAATCAACGAAATGCTAGCAATTACACCCATTTGTTTGATTACCAATCCAGACTGTTTTAAACTTTGAAATAGATAGTCAAACATTCACCAGCTTTGGAACAACTGATCGAGATCAAATAAAGATCTTTCTGATTCCATTAGGCAACTCTTTTTCTCTTTCTTTACTGATATTTAAACTTAAGAATGTAAATAACTCGGGTCTTAGTCAACCCAACAAGGCAACCTCACTATTAGTTGAGGCATATTCTTTTGAAATATATGAAGCTAAATCTAACAAAAGGGGGAGTCTCCAGATTTAAAAGCAGCTTAATGTCTCTTTTATGTGTTCTATTTGAATTAGTATGCTATTCGACATTAAGAGTTCACCATTTCAAGAAGAATCATTCAATTCATACATGTTTTAAAGATATCAGCAGAATATCAGAATTGGGAAATGGGATAAAAATAAAGAATCACACAGTACACAAACAACATTTGGTAAAAGAAAGAAAGAAGAAAAGGAGGAATCCTAGAATGTTGATTCAAGTCTCTTTAGCTTGTTGATTTTTGTCAAAATGAGATAGATTTCTGGCTTGTTTAAACTTCTGCCTGGAAATCCATCCGACTGCTCATCTGTCTCTCGGAGGAGTGGGTTGTCTCTTCCTCAGAAGTATTTCTTCTTAGTCAAGTGCATAGTTCTTATGGATGAGCTTTCTCTGCTCGAGAGTTGTCTCCAAGTCTATCCACTGGCTTCTATTGTTGACATTAATGATAGCTTGGATTGTTTTCGGTTAAATTTTGCTGTACTTGCCAATGCACAGAATCGCAGCTGAGTTTTAGAATTTATTCGCGTAGTTTGTATTTGAGAATATCGTGATGATATTGTTGCTTTGCTTTTAGATTCCCGCATTCACTGGCTCGTGTGACCGAATAATCAAGGAAATATTGTTGTCTGCCATGAACTTGTTGATGCGAATCTATCCATATCGCAGCACGTTTTTTAAGTTGAAAATATCGTGCTCAGCGTTCTCAGAGTTTTCGTTGCGATTTTCATCGTAAACCTAGTCACTCCAAAGCAGCTCTAACGCAACCTTGTGCTGGTATGTTTTAGGGTCTTAAATAATCTCCAAGGGACGAGGGATTTACTCGATTTCTTCAACTGTCCGGAGAGTTGTTCCAATCCCTCCATGGAGACACAGAATCGACTCCTCAACAACAGCTGCGAGAGGCATGTATTCGAAGACTTTGTTGATTCTTTAGAATACAGAATTCGGTTCATTGACATCTTCGTTGAATTTCATGGCGCATTCATCTGCAAGCCCCATGGCTTTGTTGATTCGCTTGTCTTCCATGTTACCTCGAAGCATGTGGATTTAGTCGAAATACTTGAGTTTCAGTGAAAACAGCAGTAAGATAACTTCCAACTCCATCGAACCTCTACCGACGTAGTTTCCTAAGAACAAATAGTCGTTGCTGTCGATATCTTCGTCAATCATTTCGCTATCGCAAGGTGCTCCAAAATGGCTGAAGAATCTCATGAGATCATCGTACTGTCCATTTAAGCTACCAAATATTTTAATAGGCGCTCTTATGCGAAGAACCATGGCTTCTCGTTCAAAAACTTTTTGCACTTCATCACACAGTTTCAAGATGTTTTCTCGGCGTATTTAGCTGACTAAATCACGAGCTTACCCTTGATTTTCGTAATCTGGGAGCAGCAACACATCTAAGAATGGTTGAAAGATAGATTCTTAATAGATCTTCCTCTGTTGACCATTGTCCACTTGTCCCCGCTGATGTTGCGCTAAGATTCATTAGAAAGATAAATCAAATCACTAAATCAACTAAATCTTATTGTATTTTTACTGAGCTTGATGCATTGCTTCTAAAGTTTGCTGACGGGAACTTTCTTGATTGAGGCATCTTGCTGCATGCTTGGATCGTAGGTGATAGCTACCACTGCGTCAGTAGCAAGTCTGATTTGCTTTTGCTACTGCTATGGCACAACCATTGGCTTATTTACGTATTGATTATAAGTCATCAAAGGTCTATTGCTATCTTCGATTTCCATTCCTCTCCTGATGCTTGGATTGCTTCTTATGGAATCAGCTGCATTCTTGTCTATCTATCGCTGCATTTGCTTTATTAGATTAGGGTTATTCTGAAGTAGTTTGAGAAGGTCAAGTCGCAGAATAGAATCAGTGGGCACATTCGGCTGTTCTGTGTCAAAACCACCATGCACATAAAGAAAGTTATCCATGATCCAGATGGAATGACGGAATCGTTGAACGCCTGTGAATTTATGCCAGTCGCTAGTTTCGGTATCGTATATTTCCAAGAGAATCTAATCGTTCATTTAGTTACTGCGACCACCAACCACGAACATGAGTGGACCCTAAAATACTGTGCTGTGCTGTTTTTGTCATCAAACAAAATAATCACGAATCAGTTTATCCCTTCAAATTAGTAATGGGTATGCTGAAAGAGCAACCAAATTCAGGAATCTCTTTAAACGATTCTGAATGCTAAGTTCATGAGATGAATAAAGTGAATAAGAAATCCTTTTTGGAAGACAAAGAAAAATAAGAAGCAATGCTCCCATCCAACTTACTTCCTTTCTTTTAATTATTCTCAAACAAATCGATCAAATTCCTTTCAAATTTATTTTTTCCTGAAGCTTTTTCACTTCTTATTTCTCATAAAAAAATTAATTATTCTGAAATATCCTATTATTCTATCTTTTCCTTATTTATGAAACTAACATTATTACCTGATATCTTGGTATGGGTATCTCTGAGTTGTTTTTATATGGAGCTCTAACCCAATCCCATCTTCCATCTCTATGTCTCCGCAGTCCCCATGTGTCGTTTTATGCATAGGAATCAGAAGTTCTTCCACCGAAAATCACCATCATTCCGTTAGCTGCACCCGAAGTGCATAACGCTGCAGAATGATATACTCTTACCATTGGGAGATCACCTGTGCAATCGACCTTTTTCCATCCAAATGGGGCTTTTTCTAAGTCAAGTGACCATGTGTCATTAACAGGCTCCGAACCAGTGTTTCCACCGAATACAACTAAGTGTGGTTTTATGAACACCATAGAATGCCCATAACGTCTTCCAGGTGTGCTTCCTACAATCGGAATAGTCATCCAAGCTGCTTTATCCTCACCTTAGCTCAAGTCCAAGACGTAGAGATTGTCATCAGCTAAACCACCACCTTTTTTCGAATTAGAAACCAGCAAATATGATTCATTTTCTGTTAACAATTTTTTAAATTTCTTCTTTTATTTCTAGCTTTTAAATTTCTTTTATGTTTTTCCTTCATATTCGTACCTCCTACAGCTCCTCCAAAAATGACAAGTTTTGTATTATTTTCAATAGCCACGGTGCAGTGAGCTGCTCTGCTAGATGGACCTACGCCAGATGGGCTAAAACGTTTCCAGCGACGGAGACTCAAATCACAAGAGAATACTTCCCCTGTAATGCTGTATTTTCCAGTATCACCTGTCGCTCCACCGAATAAAATCACAACATTCTTGCTGATGTGTGTAATCGTGTGACCAAAACGAGATTATGGAATATCTCCCTGAATTGCCACTTTCTCAATCGTGCTCATAACACCAAAAACTACAGATTATTATGTTTTTCCTTCTTGAAACCTTCCTTAACTTGCTTGTTATTCCAAAGAATATGTCTTTTCTGCTTATCTTATCTGCCCTGTTTTGAAAACTATTTTCTTTAAAAGTTTCTATTGATTTAATCTTTGATAGCAAAAATATTTTTCCTTTATCCCCTTTGTCTTAATTTATTCTGATTGGGTTTCTCTCAGCAATTTTATTTCTTTAAACCCCTCCAAGGAACATCCCTTGATTGAGTCTAAAACATATAACTAATTTTATTTTCACATCCATTCAGTCATTCTATTTCTCTTTCCAGTACTCTAATTGGAGTTTAAATTTGTTTTTTTCAAAAAGTTTAAATCATAAGGAATTATTATTTTCAACTTTGTTTAATTTCAATCACTGAAGAATAGCTTAGTTCATAAGAAAAAAGAATAGATAAAAGTGGTTTTTGTAGCTTTTAATAATTTTATGCGAGAATGAATTTGCTGGGGAAATTAATAAAATCTCTATTTTTGATACAATCATCTTTAAGCCATAAAAACATTTCAAATTAATTTTTGTTTCACAGCTTTCTTAGACAATATTTTTATCAATGGAAACCTTACTTTTTGAGATGACCTTGAAATTTGACCCTGAAGCTGCATTATCTGCCAACTGAGGAATAGGAGCTCGAGAGAAACTAACTAAAAAGTATCAGCTAAAACAATATTTCCAATCCTACCCATTCTAAGTTGAAAAGTAGAAAAAGCATTGCAATGGGAATTATTCAATACAATTGATCTTGCAAGCATCTTTCACCTTTAGATATAACCCAAAGACAGTATCCTTATTTAGAAGAAAAAAAATTTAAAGATATAATTTGTTAGGATAAAAATTATTAAAAGGTTATTATTCAATTTGAAGAAGGGATTAACTTCAACTTAGAAAGAAATCAAGGATAATGGAAGAAATTCCCTAATTAATTGCCGGATAAGAATGAGAAAGCCTTAAATTAAGATGTGAAAGAGCTAAGGCAGCCAAAAGGATACAATTCATAAGTAAACAATCTTATCAAAGTGAACATAAGTCAAGACAATGCAGATTAATAATTGTTGATTATGAAACTCATCACTTTTAATTACAAGAAACTAATTAAGAAAAATTAAATATATTATTCTAACAAAATCCCTAACAAGCATTAAAGTTTTACCTAAGTCTGAAGTAATTTAACCTCATCATAAATTTTAAAAAAGTCCATAAATTGAATACGAAGCATTCAATAAAGTGACTAGTAACTAAAAGTCTATTTATTACAATCATATTTTGAGTTGCTTCAATAAATATGGCGGTTCTTTATTGATTAACCTTTCAAATATACCATCTTAAGCAAAATAAGTTTTATTGTAGTCTTAAATTTGAGAATATGCATCTAGCTAAAACTTTGAATGTAGATTGTTTCTTACATGGTTTTCTTTATTTTTTCAAAATTGTAAGTTGTCTCAACTTCATTATTCTTAACAACTTCATTATTCTTAACAACTAAGTGATGGTTGCTTTGGAATCATCTTAAAACTTAAAGTCTCTTTAAAAATGTAAAAAATGTCTTTAAGTTACTCGCTGCTTAAAAATATTATTTTTATTCTCACTTAAGTCATGCTAAGAATGCCAAAAATAATAAAATAATTTGAAAAGCTGGGAACTATC
>Ga0302271_10002228_pt1 | contig 17684 bp, 11 predicted proteins | sample III_Bog_N1_1_FD_198767 | JGI IMG/M metagenome (GOLD analysis project Ga0302271, IMG submission 198767) | Peat permafrost microbial communities from Stordalen Mire near Abisko, Sweden - III_Bog_N1_1 | ecosystem: Environmental > Terrestrial > Soil > Wetlands > Peat | place: Sweden: Abisko...
AAGCAGTAGTACGGTTGCCCCTTGTTTTGATATCATCTTTCCCAAATCGATAACTTAATGAGATATTCAGATTTCTGGAATCATTTGTATTTTTAAAATCAAGATCCACATTATTATATTTTGAATAACCACTATTTTGATTGGTATTGAATATATCGTTTACAGAAACTTTGACGACCATCTTATCTTTTAACACTTTATACTGGATACCAAAGTCAACACTATAACTTGGATTAAGAATGAAATTTCCGTTTAATTGCCTGGAATTATAATATCCGTTCAATTCAAGTCCAAGATGATACGGAAGTGTAAAAGTATTGTTGATATTGCTCAGAAAACTCCAGTTTGTAAATTGGATAGCACCACCAAGATTGGCATTTACAACCTGATATATTCCGGTAACAGTACCGTTTACCCGCCACCATTTTGCTGGTTCGAGCTGGAATGTTTCGGAAGCATTCCAATTTATCGAATTACTAAGATTATCATTTGTCTGATAGATAGCTTTCGTTGCATCGTTTTGATACAATACCTGGGTAAACAGATCTTTTGTATAGCTATACCCGATACTTGTAATCAGAATCGACTTAAAGCTATGGGTTAATCCGGCAGAATGTGTAAATTGTGGTTTCAGCAATGGGTTACCCTGATTGTAGGTATAGGGATCTATCATCCAAACGAATGGATTAAGCGCATCATAACTGGGCCGTCCAATACGGTAACTATACCGGAAATTGATATTGTTATCGGGATTCAGGGTTTGTTGTACAAAGAATGAAGGAAATAATTTCAAATACGAATTCTTGTCCGTCTTATTTGTACTAATTGATTTCCCATTCGAATAGTTATTTTCAAGTCTTAATCCCAATTGAACAGATGTTTTGTTCAATTTTAAATTCCCGTTCACATAGGCAGCCTGGATGTTTTCATCATAGATAAAATGATCGTTTTGTGAAAAATAACCTATCATTGATGCAGTGTTATCGGTAGTTACAAAACTGGTTTTAATACCCGATTCAAAATTAAAGGACTTTCCAAAAGGACGTACATAGTCGGCTTTAGCTGTTATGATCCGGATATCTCCGTCTTGAGTGCTTAATAAATTGATATCTCTGTTTACATTATTCCCGTTGCTGTCTAAATTGCTACTATTCTGATTACTGTTTGATTTGAATATAAAACGGGCGTAATCGGCATCGATAGTTAACGACTGACCCAATGTATCGATATCCCATTTATAATTGAAATTCAGTGTATTATTATTCCAGTGATGGTGTCTCTCCGAATTATTTACCAAAGATGAATCAGTTGACTGAAATTTATTTTTAAAAGTGTTAGACCCCGACTCGAGATTCGTATTAAAACCTGCATTACCACGGTACATGATACTTACGACCTGACTTTTAGTAAAGTAATAGTCAGCACCGACTTTGAAATTATGACCGTTTCCATGATAATCCGTTTTATTGTAGGTAGCCTGGGAAGCTCCGATTAAATTTTCACTTGTAAATCGCCTTGTAGCATCCAGCACATGCCATCCACTCCAATCGTAGAAAGAATAATTGCCGTATACATTTAATTTTCCCGAATTCATATTCAGGTCCAGCCCTGCGTTTTTACCCAACTTGCTTGCCTGTGTTATTCCGGCATTAATACTCCCGTTGTACCCAGGTGCTTTATTGTGTTTTGTCTTAATATTTATAATTCCTGAATTTCCTTCTGCATCATAACGTGCTGAAGGGTTTTCAATGATTTCAATTTTACTCACATTCTTGCCTTGCATGCTTTTAAGCATGGTAGCTAATTCAGTGCTGGAAAGATAGGTAGGCTTATCATCGATCATCACATTGACGCCCTGTTTTCCTTTTAAAGTTATATTATCGTTGTTATCAATGGTCACACCGGGAAGTTTCTTCAGAATTTCGAAAATATTTTCAGAAGCCGATGTTATTGAAGCATCCGGATTAATCACCACTTTATCGACAGTTTGTTCAATAAATTTCTTTTTGGCTGATACTTCAACTGTTGCCAGTTGAACAACATTTTCTTTTAAAATGATGTTTTTTTCAACAACATTATTTTTCGAATCAATCACCACTTTTTCAGATTCATTTTTGATATACCCTACCATTGTAACGGATAATATATAGACACCGGGAGATACTTTATCGATTACAAATTCTCCTTTTTCATTACTCACTTCACCTTTAATAAATTTATTGGTTTTCGAATGAATCAATGTTATTGTGGCAAATTCAATGGGTTGTTTTTTTATGTCAACGATACGGCCAATAATCATATTGCCGGCATTTAAGGGTAATGAAAACAATGCTATGCAAGCAAGTAAAAATGATCTGACGAATATCTGGTTAATGATAGGTTTCATATTGTTGAGTGTTTTATATTTTTATTTTTTATACCCTGATAAATAGTTTTATAATAATGAATTGTGTTTTAATGAAATTTGTAGAGCCTTCAAATGAATAGATGAGGTTAAACCTTAAATACGGAATTTTAACACATATCCCTTTCTCACTTTGAATTACAGGTAAATAATCGTATTCATTTGAAAGCTCTGATTAAATCGTTAGGAATTGATTTAGTCTACATCCTCTTTTGTCAAAATCAATGGAAACAGTTCCTTCGAATGTAACATTTTAATTGTTCCAACCAGATTATTGTACTGATTGATAGTCCCCAGGTATTCTATTCCTGCATTTGTCAATTCAAGGGTTAAAACTGAATCTTTAAAACTGGTATTTGTCACCGGAATTCCAAACGACTTCTGATACGGACTATCCATTTTAGCCTTTAATCCTGTTTTAGATTTCGAGATGTGAAATACTATTTTTAATTCTTTACCATGGAGATTAAATTTTCCATTCCAATCACCTGTAATGTTTTGACCGAACATGGTTACCGATGTCAAAACGACTGCGAAAATCATAATTGCTTTTTTCATTGTTGTAATTGTTTAAATTGTTGTTTTTATAGTTTCCAGAAAAATTGTTTTTGAATTTATGTTGAAAGTTATCTTCCGGTTTTAATTGTTATCTGTTAATAATCCTATGACATTAAAAACCGGTTAACCTTACATCATTTTTTATTTTTTTATTTTAATATTTATTTTTTTCAATTCAGGATTTATGTTCTCTTATAGTTCGAAACAAAAGTAATTCTGCTGAAAAACATCCACATCTAATAGATAGTAAGCACCTAAAAAGAGATGTTGAATGGCCTGTTTGAAGGATTGATTGGTTTTTATAATTAGACGAAATAATATATGGATTTGGATTTAGAGAAAATAAAAAAAAATGATTTTTTATTTTAACCTGTTGAATATGAATAAAAAAAACGCAACATTTTTTTAGTTGCGTTTTTTTTATTCATAAGAATGATATTAGAATCAAAAAAAACCACCTTCGGTAAATCTACCAAAGGCGGTTATTCAGTAAGTTCACATTCGCCAATTACCCAGGCATGTGCTTTCCCGTTAAATTTGAATCTATCAAGGCTTACAGCATCCTTGAATCAAGAGAGTCATAAATTACTTAATCGATTGATAGATAATTTCCTGTATACGGGTGCGAATGCCCATTCTGGCGAGTTTGTTTATCCCATCATTTGGATAGGTACGATTGCTTAAGAAAACATAGACTAATTTGTTGACAGGATCAACCCAACAGCAGGTTCCGGTATAGCCGGTATGACCATAAACCGCAGCGGGAGCTGATGCACAACACGGACTATGCTTTGGGTTTACAACAACAGGTTTGTCATAGCCCAGTCCCCTTCTGCCGCTTGCCGAAGTGGTGGTGGTAAATAGCTTGCAGGTTTCTTTGGTCAGATATTGCTTTCCGTCCAATTCCCCCTGATTGAGTAACATCTGATAGACAATAGCTACGTCCTTTGCCGAAGCAAATAAACCGGCATTGCCGGAAACTCCGCCCAAAAAGGCAGCATCCGGATCGTGCACATAACCTTGTATTACTCCGTTACGCAGGAAATCAGTTTTTAATGTTGGTGCTATTTCATCCTTTTTATGTGATCTCAAAGGAAGATAGGCCATTTCGTCCAATTTCATTGGTGTATAAAATTCACGATCCAGAAATACATCCATAGTGGTACCTGTAATGGCTTCTGCTATTTCTTTCAGCAAAATAAAGTTCAGACAACTGTATTCATACGTTTTGACGTACAAATGGGCATGCGCAATCATTAGCATGGCGGCATCATGAAAACGGTTATTAATATAAAAGCTGTCAGCAACCATAGAAGTATATTCGGCAGAAGGAATTTTTGACACCCAGTCTTGTTTGTATTTAAGAGTTGGGTTGACAGCCTTGTTACCTCCCATTCGAACGGTATGTTTCGTGTCTTTTGTTGAAGTCAGGAAGGAAGGTGTATTGTTTTTCTCAATGGCAAGCCGGTAGAAAGGAAGTCCTGCAGGCAATCCCGATTCATGAAACAAAAGTTCTGATATGGTTATGTTTTCCTTGTCAGTTCCCCGCAAAAAAGTTAAATATGTAGAAGCTTTATCCTGCAATTTGAGTTTACCGGTATCGTAAAGCTTCATGATGGCTAATAGAGTCCCTGTAGTTTTTGACAGTGAAGCCAGGTCGTACATGGTGGAAGGTTTTACCTTTTGAGTGGATTGGTATGTATAGTTTCCAAAACATTTATCATATACTGGTATACCTTCTTTTAAGACCAATACCTGGCAACCGGGAAATGCTTTAGCGTCCATTCCTTCTTTTACAACAAGATCAATGCGGGCCAGACTTGTGGCACTCATACCCAGATCAGCCGGCGAATAATGTTTTATAGCAGTTGGATTAGCAGGATTATTTTCCGCAAAAGAAAAAATATCATTTGATGTCGAACGGACAGGAAAGGCATTTCCAGCATGATTATTTATGGTTATGGAAATTAAAAAAACGAGTATTGTTGTTTTAAGTTTTTTCATGATAATTATTTTACACTCTGAAACGACACATATCAAACTGAACAGTTCAACACTAAACTATTTAACACTATCATTATCGAATAGTTTTCGATTCTATGCACTAAATTTACAGAAAACAACTTACAGTTAAGCAATAATTAAATATATATTCTTCATTATTGTACTTTTTTAAAAATCTTTATTAGAAAAGAATATCATACACCGTATCTCACAGGAGACTTTTACCGAAAAGAATGAGAACACATAGAATCAGTACTGAAAAAGCAATAAAGACACTGCATCCTCCTTTTCGACTGTAAAATTGATTTAATAACCATTTCATAATTAAACCATTTTAATTGATTAATAAACTTACAATTAATGATATACAACTTATCGTAGCTAATATTCATATTAACCACACAATATAAATAATTTTATTCATTTTTATTAGAACTAGTTTTTTATACAGACACTTATCCTGATAACAAATATGATCAGCCTAATCAGACCTTTTGCCTTCCGAACCTTAATTATCATTTGTATTGAAAAAATGTTCAATCAATATTTTAACTATTTAGGAAGAGTACCGAATACTTTATTCAGGGTGCAATGAAATCTATGAATACCTTTCGGATCAGTAAACATAAAAATGCACTGATGATGGATCACATTTAAATCATGTTGTTCAGCAAGTTCAAGGGCAGCAGGAGTTTCTGATTTCTGTTGAATCCAGATATTGTTGATTCCTTTGTCAATGGCATGCTTTACGACATGACCGGTTTGAGAAGTGGGTGTCAGGATAAGCAAATTATGGACATCCAAAGGTAATCCGGCAACGGACTGAACACGGAAATTTCCTTCTTCATGTTGTCCAAATTCAGGATTGATATACCAAAGTTTATACCCTAGTTTCGTTAAATGGGTTGCAACTTTAGCGCTGAAACTGTTTTCATCACGGGAAGCCCCTGCAATTGCCATTGTTTTACAATCGAGAAATTTGTTGATGTTCTGTCTGGTGCTTTGTTTCATAGTCTGTTATTATAAATGGGTGAAAAAATTAAATTATCTTTTGATTTTATTATATGATTATCCGCATACTGTCCTTTAGAGGCTGATTTCCATAGACTATTTTTAGAGAAAGAAATTAAGTAAGAGATTGTCCACAGATTACACAGATTTACACAGATAATTTTATTATTTTATTCATTCACTTTGAAGGTTATTTTATTTATTAAAAATTATAATATTAGTTCGTTGAAATATTGTTGTCAAATAATATAAAGAAAACTTCGTATCATTCGTAATCAGCCCTATATCAATCCATGCACAAAACTAAAATTTAAAATTTAGTTTATACCTTACTAATCGTAGAAGATAAAAAACTATCAAGATCATCCATAGTCCATGCGGGTTGTTTTTAGACCAATTCAAGGAGCATTTCGTACAAATTGATCTTCGGGGGAACAGCACCCTTGATTTTTAGAGAAAATGTCGCAAATCGCATTAAAATATCCTTATGTGTGTCGTACATTATCTGGCAATATATATTTTCATATAGTTCGGATATTTGTTTTACAGAGAAGTTTTCCGGTTCTAAATGCTATAAAGCAAAAAATTAACAGGTAAGTAATTTACCCAGCTACTTTTCTCCTTTTAATAAGCTCTTTACAATTCCATTCCGTGATTCAGGTAAATTTTTGTGATAAAAAAGTTCACAAACTGTTTTGTTTAGTAATTCTTCTTTTGAATAACCGGAAAGTATAACAAAACACGGATTGACATATTCAAATTTAAAATATTTTCTAATACAAATTTTTCACCCGGGTTATGCTTAAACACCAACTGCAATTTGTGAAGTTCTTTGTTCTCACGAATGAGGGAGTCATTCGAGGTGTCCTTTCCGTTATGGGAGATAGAACTTTTATTATTTTTAGTATCCATTTCGCTTTCGGTATTAAGATTACCACAAAGATATATCATATCTAAACAAAACACAATATAAAATTCAGAATAAAAGAACTTGGTAAATCATTTACTCCATCTTTTTGAAGACTTGTTTTAAAAAGGTTACTTATAAATTTTCTTTTCATCTCTGGCTTTTTGTTTATAGACTTCAAGTATATCTGTTTTCGGATTCCTGCATAAAAACACTTTAAGTCCGTTTTCTCTAAAATATTTGTTTTTCACACAACCTATTTCAGTTATTTGATGAAAGAAATGATTAAATCCACCTATTTGATTATTAATGTAAATTACCGGGCCTAGAGGAATACTGTCCGGTGCCCAGAGAGTGTAACTGTCCAAAAAAGTAACAGCATCCGGCAGACCATATTCCTTACCATAGAAATGGACTGCTCCTGCATACCCATAATTGCGTTCTCCGTATATGGTACATTTATTTTTTTCTTCTTTTGGTAGTTGCTGATAGGCTAAGGCGACATAACCTGTTAATTCTTGCCATCCAGTCATATCGGCATATAACTGCGGGATAGCATGTTTTTTCCCATCTTCCCAACGAGAAAAAGGATAGACAACATAATTGCCATTATTTTTCGAATAGTTGTTTAATTGTTTGAAAGATAATAACGGCAATCCATAGGGAAGAGCCATTAGGGAGGCAGCCATTACTAATGAAAACAAGGCATAATAAATAGAAAAGAATTTACCTCGCAAATATTTCTCAAGCGTGTAGCCGCCATAAGCAAATAGAAAAGGAATAATACCAAGAATATAATACCCTTTGCCATGCATTATAAAAAAAATAAAGATTACAATGCATGAGGCAATGCCAATATATTGATATTTTGTTTCTTTCTTAAAGAACAATAATGAAGCCAGACCAACCACCCAAATTATTGTTGATGCTGAATTTAATGTAAAAACGTCGACAAAAAAATCGGAATAATTTATAATATTCAACTGAGTATCCTTCAGTTCTTTCATATGATAAAACACTGGCCAGTTATGTGAATTTTGCCATAAAAGATTCGGTAGAATAAGGATAACAAATAAAATCAATGAATAAATAAAATAGTTGGAAAAGAATAGTTTTCGATACGGGCTGGCTGAAAGTGCAATAACAAAACCAACTATGACAATCAGTGTTGAGTATTTATTGAGAAATGCCAGACCCGCAACAAGTCCTATCCATATCCACAGTTTAGGTTCGTTTTTTGAAATCAGTTGAAAAAAGCTATATGTCAATAAAAGCCAAAAAAATTGTTCTGTTACATTGGGTGTAAAAAGGGTATCAAACAGCAAAAAGCCGGGTGATAATAAGTAAGCTGAGCAAGCCATAATCAATGCAGGTATACCTCCTCCCAATTCCCTGATTATTTTTGCTATGATATAAACAGAAGCACCACCCAAAAGAGCAGGTATCAGACGTACACCAAAAACCGAATAACCTGCAATAGTCTTGACTGCAAAAGCCAGAAATCCAATGAATGGTGGCACAGAAGCATAACCAAAACTTAAGTGGTCACCCATATTAAAATAGAGAAGCTCATCCCTATGTAATTCGTAATTTGTATTTGTAAAGAAATGTAGGCAGAGTTTAAAACAGATAAACAGAACAGCAACGACCCAATAAGAATGGGGTCTAAATTTTGACAATACATTTTTCATAACTAAATTGTATTAAAATGTGGTTAACATCGTTATATACAACCCGGAACAAAGAACTTATGATCATAGCAAAATGGAAAACAAAGATATATATAGTTCAGACAGAACAAAAGGTAATAAGTAATTGATTGCAAACAATTCACATATGAAGAATAAAAAAATCACAGCTATTATACCTCTTAAAATAACAATTTTCTGTGCTTTATAGTTATTTATATTCGTGTTAAATAATTCAGTTATTTTTGAATAGACCGGCATTTCAATTATTTTAGTCAATTATTTTTAATTTGAAAGTTAAAAGATAAAAGAGTCAATAAAAGCAAACAAAAAAAAGGATAATGAAACACGGTTTTAGAAGAATAAAGTAGTTTTTTTTTGATTTTGAGGGATAGATAGTCTATCGTTTTAAAGTCTATCACAATGAACTTTAAAATTAAAAGGACTCACCTGTTTTCAGGTGTGTCTGATTACTGAAATTTTAAAATTTGCATTTAATTATCTGAATAAAGTTTTTATATTAAAATCATGATTGATTATTTTTCTAAAAAGACTTCTTTATTTAGCAAACCAATCAGTTTGATTAAATCGCTTTCATTTTTTAGATTCAGATGATTATCGCTCATCAGTTTTACAATCTCCTTTTTCTTTTCCGGGAATAATTTAAGTAAAACTCTCCGGCTAATCCTGCTTAGCTTAGTAAAATGGTTCGTTGTAAGTTTAATGAAATACAAAGGACTTTCGCCAATATTATTAAAATAGAAGAGGCTATTATTGATGTATACATTTGCTTCCCCGGTGATGCTGATCTTGCGTTGAATATACAATGACACTTTTCCCTCAACTCCTACCTGGGCAAAAATATCTGTGCCATGTCCGCCGGTTGAATCTCCTATATTAATATGTTTAAAATGTATTGTTTTGTCTGTTGTAGAATTAAGCCAGAAATCGGAAACAGATGATTTATCGAGTTGGTATTTGCCAAAATTGGAGTTATTCATCCAAATGACTTCGTCGAATAGGCCATTGTATTTTAATCTTTTATTATAAACCATTTCACCGGTTGACAGCAAGACATCCCCTTTTTCCCAGTCTTTATTAAAGTACTGCTCACCTATATATTGTTTGTTTTCAAAAAAAGATTCACCTGTCAGTTTTGGAGAAAAAACAGTATCAATTACAGAGTTTTCCGAAAGATTATTTTGAGCATTTAATGAAATGCAAATCAATAGAAATGAAAAAGATATGTAGTATTTCATTTTTCAGGAGTATTAATCTGGTTGTTGACATGTATGCCTGTACTGGCATTGTAGGGTGTTCCGTCATTTGAAATTCCTTCTACTCGAATAATGAAATCAGACGTATTATCAGACGTATAAAATTCAAAGTCAGTTGTGCCTGTATCATTTATCACTATATCCGGATTCCAGTATAACAATTGTTTGAAGAAAGGGAAATTCTTGTTTTGAATAGAATCAGGATTAAATATTTCGAATCTTTTCCCGGTATTTATAGTATCGTTTTTAAGACGTATTGACTGAATGGCAGGTGTTGTACGGGATATTTCATTTGAATTTGAAATAATAGAAATGACACCCTGAAAAACTAAATCACCAAAAATTCTTTCTGTGTATACCACATCAATCTTTTTTATTTGTTCTGATCCCAGACTAATTATATTATTAATATCGTCAACAAACACTCCATCCAGAAATATGGCAGGTTCTTTATTATAATTATAAACTAAGCTGGTAGTGGGATTCATAATTTGTGCCCTGTATTTGCCATTGTACTTATTGATACTTACCAAAGGTAATAATTCGACGGCAATTTCAGGTAAGCTGTCCAAAGGAACAAAAAGTGATGGATACAAAGTACTAACAGAACAATGGTATAGCTCAGGACAAATGAATTTAGTATTGGATACCGGTTTTTCGAAGCTATCTGTCTTCATTGGATATGATTTATTAATGTAGACAATATTTTGACTTTTTAAAAGATACTCTTTATCAACGACATTCTCAGAAATAAAGGAAGGGCTCCATTTATCCGGTTGAGCAAACTCATCTTCTATTTTAATTTTCCAATGTTTATTTGTCGGCATGTCTTTAATAGTTAGAAACAATTCTTTTCCGTTATAATAATTGTTTAATAGCATCTGAAACATTCCGTTGGAATTTGTAAATGCATATTGTAAATTGGGAATTGTATCGATACAAGACACTAAAACAGTTGCATTCGAAACATTTATATTAGTTGTTGCATCAACAACAGAACCTCTGAGTATTTTCCCTTTATTTTCAGTCGTATAACTTGTTAACACCTTTTTATCAGGCGAAGCATCTTCTAATAGATTTAATGATTCAACAATCGATTTATTTGTTGAAAGTATGTTAGGGTCTTCAAAAACTGAAACAGCTACACTTCCTTTAGAATTAAGATGACTCAACCGCACACTTACCTTTTCACGTACTCCAAATACCGTTTTGTTTGTCTTAATATTCGGTTGTAATGATGGAAGTTTAGTTGATGGACTTTCTTTTGTATCAGAACTCACAAGTTTAAAATTCAATTCTTTATCAAACCGGTTTGCAATCACAATTTCTTTACGGAAAAAATGCTTTTCGCCATAGTTTTTCATATCGGCAGTAAAAGCAACGATTTGATATACTCCCGAAGTTAATGTATCAGGCAATATAAATCTTCCACTGGATATCCCGGCATCTATTTTAACACGGATCTTTACTGACGAATTCAAGTTGGCAGCCCTTAGGATGACATAGCCAACTTTGCTGCGTTCCGACCGTTGCTTTGTTCCCGCATCAAGGACATACAGTTTATAGAAAACAGACTCACCTGCAATGTAGACTGTTCTGTCCGTTTGAAGATACGCAACTTCCATGACGGCAGTTTGTGCACAAATGCTGCAACATGACAATGCAACTAATTGAACGACAAGAATAAATACAATTCTTTTTAATAATATCATCATTAATTGTAAGCTTTATAAGTTATGATACCACCAGTCAGGCATTGGAATATAATCATATGAGGGATCTTTTGGCTTTAAAAGAGGATTACCATCCCATACTTTATATTCTTTTTCGGTAGTTCCCGGAACAAAAATATAAGGCACTTTAGTTATTTTAACTGACTTATCAGAAACGACAAGAGTAACAACAAATGCTTGTTGAGTAACAGATGAAACTTCGAATAATCCAAGTACTGTTTTAGTGGGATTATTAACACATTTCATATTTCCATAAAGCTGAGAAGTAACAGGATCGAATATTTTGCCAGTTGCTGCAAGTTGCTTATTAGCACCTTTATAGAATAGATAAGAATCATGGTTCATGGTAAACTGATTGATTCGTAAGTAGTAATACACATTAGAATTTATGGGCATTACATAACCATAACTTAAAGCATCAAAGGGCATAAAACCCAATGAATGATTTTTCAGTATTGAATTGGATGAAAGAGATTTTTCATCCGTAATATTTTCAATACTATTTAATTGAAAACTTTCCCAACCGAAATAAATCCAGTGCCAGTCAGTGATTGAAGGAGTATACAGTGGAAATATATATTGAAGGGTAATATTAGAGTTGAACCTGCATACAGGAACAGAATCTAAATTTGAGATATTCTGAAACAAATCTTCTTCAATAACAGCACCTCCTACATTTTTATAAACATTATTCTTATCAACGTATCCCTGTGTACCATACGATGCATGAATACTGTCATAAGACTGTGGCGGTAAAAGTTTTTGATCATTAGATTCGAAGATATTACCGTCAGTGGTCAGTATGTGTAACTTATATGAGTTTCCAATTTTGGCTTTAAAACCGGTAGGCAAGGTGTAAGTACCCAAACCGGCATCAATAAGATCAACAGAATTATTTTCATTATCATTCACTGTGAGTTTCGCTCCGGTAACGTAATTTATTTCTGATGTCGAGTCAGAAGAAAAAAGAACTGCTTTTGTCAGTTTAATACTAAAGGGCCCTTCACCATCTGTAATTAGTCCTTCTACGATTAAAGCATCAGCATTAGAATCAATTTTAGGATTATAAACTTCTGAGCAACGACTGAAAATAAGTATTATCAGTAATGCCAGAAAACTATTTTTTAAATGTATCATTTCTCTGAATTATTAGAAACTGAAATTATACGTTATTGTGGGAATTGGTCTTTCAATAATAAACAAATTGTATAAATTGATTGATTGAGAAAAGTTTGATTCCAATTGCGACGATGATTTATAAAAAACGGAATATGGATTTTTTTGACCATACAGATTTATGATCGAAAATGTCCAGCTTCCTTTCCATGCTTGTTTCAAACGTAATGTTTCATCGTAAGTAATCGAAATATCCAACCTGTGATAATCAGGAAGACGGTATTTATTCCGGTCGGAATAATAGACGTACTGGTTACCATCAAAAGTATATTTTAACTCGGGTAAAGTTACAGGCTTTCCGGTATTATAATAAAATGTTCCTGAGACACGAAATCTTCTTGTTACATGATAACTCCCGTTCAGTACAAAATTGTGAGGGATATCAAAGTTAGAAGGATAATACTTATTTGCATTAATTTGATCTTCAATGAATGGACTTGACGTATGTCTCATTGAACGAGAGTAAGTATAACTTAACCATCCTGTAAGTCGTCCTGAATTTTTCTTCAGGTATAATTCCACACCATAATTATATCCTGAAGCATTTAATAAATCGGCCTCCAATGCATTATTCATCAAAATTGTCGCCCCATCCCTATACTCCACAATATTATCCAGTTTTTTATAATAGATTTCTACCGAAGCTTCAAGGGCATTATTTTTGAAATTTCTGAAATACCCAAGAGCAATTTGATCACAAATAAGAGGCTTAACATTTGGAGAACTTAATTTATACACATCGGTTGGTGCCATAACTGCTGTATTCGAAATCAGATTAATAAACTGACTGATTCGATTATAACTTAACTTCATTGAACTTAATTTATCCATCGAGTAACGCAATGAAAACCTGGGTTCTAAACTCGAATACCATTTAATGATTCTGTTATTGCCATAATTCAGGGTATCGGTTATATTATCACTTGTACGTGGGGCATTCTCTTTGAAAACAAAAACAGTATGCGGTCCCAGGGATACATAATTAGTCAAACGTAGACCTGCTTCAGCACTAAGCCTGGGTGAAAAGTTAATGTTATCACTTATGTATACTGCCGTTTCTGCTGCTTTTTCCTTTTGTATAGATTCTACTTTCACTTTCGATAACGAACCAACCGGCATCAATTCTCCCGGTTGCAGTTGGTATAAAATTCCGTTAACGCCAAAATCTATCGTGTGCTTTTCATTCGGCATCCAGGTAAAATTAAATTTTGCATCATGATAACTTGTTATAGAACTTATTTTATATGCTTCAGCTGGTTGCAACGAATCTGCTTCATTTATATTGCTCCTGTAACGACTCAAACCAAGATGGAACGTGGAATACAATTTCTCATTGAATGTGTGTGAAAAACGGGCTGATGCTAATGTATTATCGTATTGATATTGTGTAACTTTATCAAAACTAAAATTATCATTGCTAAAATACCCAAAAAGAGAGAATGTGTTTTTCGAATTAAATCTCATAGTAAGCAAAGCGTTTACATCATAAAAGCTTGCAGAGCTATTTTTTAATTCAGCATCGGGTATTGCATGTAATAACCAGTCAGAATATGTACTTCGCCCCCCAATGAGTAAACTTGCTTTTTTATTGAAAAGAGGAATCTGGAAGTTAATTCCTGTGTTTAACAAACCTATGTTACCTTTACCAGAGAGTTTGTCGGCATTATTTTCCAGACGAATATCCATGACCGAAGAAGCCCTTTCGCCGTATTTAGCAGGAATTCCGGCTTTTAAAAGAGTAACACTGTTCACAGCATCGGAATTTATAGCTGATGTAAGACCGAATATATGCGATGTATTAAAGAGTGGTACATCTTCAACCAGTAACAGGTTTTGATCCGAACTACCACCACGAACAAAAAATCCTGTTCCAAACTCACCGGTAGATTGTATTCCGGGGAGTAATATTACACTTTTTATAACGTCCTTTTCACCCAAAAACATGGGTAATTCCTTAATTGTTTTTGTATTGAACTTGATCGTACTCATTTGTGTGCGAATGACATTCAGGTCAACAGCTTTATCCCGTACAATAACTTCTTTCAACCGGATTGTTTTTTCCGATAATTCAAAATCAACAATCCCATTTCCTCCAACTTTAATGTACCTGTTGTCCTGTTCAAAGCCTGGATAATTAAGCCTTAAATCATATTCACCTACGGGAATCGTAAATTTATAATCTCCTGCCAGATCAGTTGTTGCAGTGGCATTAAGAATATCAATGCTCACTCTTGCTCCATGCAACGGCTTTCCTGTTTTTGAATCAATAATTTTTCCTGAGATGGTAGCTTTTGTGTATTTCCCGAAATCACTCTCATTCCCAATCATTAGTACACCTTTGTTATTTGTTTTGTTTGAAAAATTACGAATTTCTACCGGTACAAATACATAACTGACAGGATTTACTACAATACAATTCAATCCTGACACCCGCTTAACAATCGTCAGGCAATCCTCTAACGGTAAACCGGCTATATCCTCCCTGAATTTTTTATCCTCAAACCACCCGGATTTATAATACAATTTTATATGATTGGCATTTTCAATTATTGGAGCAAGTATTTCAAATGGAACCATTCTGGTGGTATCAGTTGGAAGCATTTCAATCTGTCGGGCATTAATTTGATTTATAATGCATTGAAAAATAATGAACAGTAATATTGGAAGTAAAAGGGGTATATTTTTTTTCACAATAATAAAGTTGGATGGGTATTGAATGATTCAAATCTAAATCTACCGTTTAAAAGTATTACTTATTTCAATTATTCTTTTCACAAAAGTAAACTTAAAATAAAAAGCATTTTACTTGTTAATTATGTTCTTAAACAGGTTAAAACATTTAATTTTAACGGGGATTTAAACAATAATTAGAATAGTATCAAACTCAGAAGAAAAAAAAGTATTTCATAAATTTACCGGCCTTAGCCATTTTCTAAAAAATTTAAATTTAATCAATGATTTCAGTTGATTTGCTCCGTATCAAAAGACTTGACAATATTAAATAAAACAGACTCACCTCAAGGGTAAGTCCGTTTTTTCTTTCTTTAAATGACCTATATAGGTTTAGGGTAGTTCGATCTCCGGCAAGAGTTCCAATATCACACAAGTTCTTATGGAAACCAGGCTTTACTTGGCACAGATTGATGCTACGCCAGCTATATGTAGATGATATAAAGTTTTCGCAGCGTAAAAAAAATCAATAACTAATAAAAAACAGCTTTTCAGGAATGGTTAAGCCGTTTTGGTTATAATTCATGTTTACTAAAATAATATTTATGAATCCATAAATTATTTGCATATATTCTCAATCAGCTAAACTTAATCAAAACATATTACTGAATATCGCGCAGATTCAGTTAATTTACAATTGCAAGAGTCGTACCATTCAAATTGTAAGTCATGGTATTTGAACTACCTGAATAGATTGAGAAATTTGATGAAATAAATTTGTTTGTTTTTGAATCATTATAAGCTACGATTTGATAATACGATGAATAATTTGAAGATACCAGAGGCACCACAAATGAGATCTGACCATTTGAATCTGTAGTTCCTGAAGCTAATGCCAATAATATCAGGTTATCAATAGACGATCCTGAGTTCGCTGAAAGATAGGGTACCAATACAACTTTGAGGTTAGAAAAAGGAGTCAAATCTAATGGATTGGGAGTATAATAGAAAGAAGCTGTTTTACCAAACGTAACATTCAATCTTCCATATGTCACCGGTGTGAGTGTAGTAGGATTAATAATAAAATTTGCCAGTTTTGTTTCTCCTGAATTAACATAAAAAGAATTGTATGAAGAAAGTGAAAGTATACTATAAGCTGTTTTATCGTTATTATAAACAACAAATAGATAATTTATTCCTGATTTTAATGAAAAAGATATATTTCCGTCAGCATCTGTTTTTCCCGACAATTCTACCGATTCAAGAAGTACAGATAACGGAAGGCCGGAGTCATAAGCGGTGCTTGGTATAGCAGCAACATTTAATCCCTCAAATGCACTTACTGTTGGTGAAGTGCTTCCAGAAGATAAAACCGGTTTTTTTATTGACAGATTATAAATTCCATACGACGTGCTTAGCAATGTTGTAAAATCCAGTGTATAACTAAGATTAGAACTTTCGCCTTTATCACCTGTAAATGAAGATGCATATGAAGATCCTGGATTTCCCATCAGTGAAAAAGCTTTCCTGGCATCATTATAAACAATTGCAATGTAAGATCTGAAAGCAGGTACTTTTAATGACAGATGGCCAATATCATTTGTTTTGCCGGTAACTTCTGCTAAAGAAATCAATTTATTTAAACTATAATTCGATGAATAAGATGAAAAAGGAACAAACATAACATTCAGGTTATTAAATGCACTAATAATGTACATACTACTCGTTTTTGAAGTCTCTGTCCTTTGAATATCAAAGTTAAAAGTAGTTACGTAATCCTCAGGGTTAATCGTTATGTTTTTATCAATAGTGCTATTGACCTGAAACTGCATGATTGGCTGATAGTTAAGACCGTTAATTCGAATTGAATCAATTAAGATGAAATAAGTACCTGAAGCTACATCACCAAAATCTACTTTGCCATTTGCATCTGTGGATTTTGAATATATGTATTCTAAGGATGAATATGAAGTTGTATTTGATGAATTTAAAAGTGCCCGATCGTATAACTTTATATTCACGTTCGCTAGTGAAGTGCCTTTACTGTCAACAACTTTCACGGTTAGTTTTGAACTCGTTAAGATATGAAGAGTTAAATCTTTTTCTAAATCATTCTGACAGGAAATCATTAAAAATGCTAAGAGAACGAGAGATAAGAATTTTGTTTTCATAAAGTCTGATTTTTTTTACTTTTTTTTATTGAAATATTATTATTGATTTTATTATTGTTTTAAATTTCAAACTGATTCAATTAAA
>Ga0302271_10002229_pt1 | contig 17677 bp, 18 predicted proteins | sample III_Bog_N1_1_FD_198767 | JGI IMG/M metagenome (GOLD analysis project Ga0302271, IMG submission 198767) | Peat permafrost microbial communities from Stordalen Mire near Abisko, Sweden - III_Bog_N1_1 | ecosystem: Environmental > Terrestrial > Soil > Wetlands > Peat | place: Sweden: Abisko...
TTTGGGATTATTTTGTTGCCAGCATCAGAGGAAGTGAATGTATTGCAATGTGGAAATTATATCAACGTATTATGATTCTCGAGGGTGGTTTTCCTACTCGTTGCAGCAGTATAGTTGCATGATGAATCCCCTTCACAAGCGCAATCATAGTCACATGAGTAGGATACATCGCATAAACACGCATTTGAATCGTAGTTGATCAGATCAGTGTCGATACTTGCAGATGCATCAACCGAGCTAAGTGCTGTGCTGAAGAATAAATTCACAGATTTGTTCACTTAAGCTAATACAAAGGTAAAAGACAAGCAAAGACACAGAACTAGGAAGATTGAATTGCTAGTGTGTTTTTAGTTTCTGGAGATGTTCCTCATATTTTATATTGTTTTTGAGTATTTGTGTTATCTCTGTGTATCCTTGTGTGTGTTTGCTGTTTTTAATTATCTGGGTGTTTTAATTCAAAAAAATCTAAGGAAGAAGTACTGCCCCAAATAGAAACAATCATTATTTAAAGATTTAGGATTTGATTATCTTTGAGGTTGTTTTCTTCTGGATTTAGTTGATTTCCTTCTCCCCCCCAAGATTATTGAAAAAATACCTAATAAATCTTGTTGCATGAAAGCATAAAAGACATTGCAGAATCAACTAAGTTCAATTCTCATTATTACATCTTTACAAAAGGCTTAAATTCCCTTCTATTATCTTTATGTGAATCCCTTCCCTCACTCTTACAAATTTAAAAATATTCTCAATATATCTTCTCTAAATATAATAAAATAATATTTTTGTGTATTTTAAAAGCATAACTCCCTCTCCCCCCTTTGGATGTGCACATTAAGAAAATCTCTTAATATCCTTTTACTTCCTTCTGTTAAAACTCTTTGAATGGTTCTGTTTTTTCTTTAATTATCTTTTTGTTACTATTCATTATCATACAAAAATCAATTATATTTATGTATATTTTTTGCATATCCTAATCACTCGCAGACTCCATACGTCACACAACCCTAAGTCACAGCTGGGCAGGTCCAATTCCCTACGGTACCTACTCCTCCAGTGCAGTCAGTGCATGTAGTTCCACAATTATTTGCATATTAGCTCGCTGCATCGCATGTCGCTCCAGAGAGAGCAGCCCAGAAAAGAATGCCTTTCACAGGTGATCCGTCTTTCTAGAACGTCAAAGTTGGTGCTAGATTGGACACAGAATTGCAGACATTCATAAGATTTCTCGCAACTGTGATCTTACCCGCTGCAATCTTATGCTACGACCAATACATTGCGTTGTCACTTGCATCATCGGAAGCATTAACCATGACGTTCACCCAATCTAGACTAGCAATATTGCTGACTGCTGCAGCTTCAACATTCATAAAAGCTCCAGGGGAAGCACCAGTGTCCATAGTGAGCACTGAGGACATATTTGCGCCACCAAGAGGGATGATCTTCCTAAATTCTTATATGAAAGAAGTGATCCATGCACCTTAGGAATCGGATTCACAATCTATTTCGATTCCAACATTGTAGTTAACAGCCATAGCAGCTGCATTCTTAGCAACAGTTGCTGGATTTGTCAAGGAGAATCGATTTTGGAAATCCCATCCACCGATAGAGAACATCACATAAAGATTCTCAGCATCTTTCGCAGACACAAGGGAATCCAAGAAAACTTAAGGTGGCACATCTGATTCTTCAACCTCTACAGGGTCTAAGAACGAGAGAATCGCAATGTTCGAGCCGTTATCGATGACCCATTGAGGAATACCACCTTAGAGTTTGTTTGGGTTTGATTCGTAGATCCCATCGTAGATGAAAACATATGGTCCATAGACAGTGGAAGGCACACCAGTCGTATTTATTCTGTATTTAGCGATGTGAGCTTCTTTTTCGATGAAGGTAATACCTTCGTAGAATACTACACTGGTTAGAAGCAGCAAGGTTGTGAAAAGAAGGAATTTTGTAGTTGAACTCATTAGTTGTTTTGTTCACTAATGCTTGTGGATTTATGCGATTTTATTGAGATTAAAAGATATGAATAGGTGGGGGAGGGTTGTTTTATTCTCAATAATGATCTACTTTCATTGATTTCAAGGGTACTTCTCAAGGTCTTGAAATGCACAATTATTTAATAACTTTTGGTTGTTTTCTAAGACAAAGCGGCACTCCTTTGCTGCCAATCAGATTAAACAACACTGACTGAATTGCAATGTGAAGCTCTAATTCAGGTAGAAAAACTGCGGAAACAAAAAAAATAACAAAAAATTTAAAGTCATTTCGAGAAGAAATCACTATAGGAGATTAAAACGATTTAAAACTTTCTACTTTCTTCATCTAAATCACCATCACCATCACATAGCCTAACATCCTCTTATGCTGCACAAACCACAGAGACAACCATTTTGCCATTTGATATGCGCCATTCTATTGCTAACATGTGGATTAGTATTATTTCGAGTTGGTCTAATCAACTACACAAATCATATCTCAAATAAAGTAATAACCTTCCCATTGAAAGCTCATAATGTCCTACTCTTTCTCTTTTCCTTCTTCACAACTTCTTATACTTTGTTTAGAGTCCTACACGGAATCCGTTTGTTGAGAGCAGTACCCATAATATGAACAAAAAAAGATGGAATACTAATCTCTACGGAAAAGCTGTATTTTTCATTCTTGAAAACGAATCTTTCGATTCTGTGCACAACAGTAATTGGAAGCGATCCAGTTCGACGAACAAGGAAGAAAAATCCACTTTTTCATTATTTGGGTAACTTGAAAAAGACCAACCTAGCAATTGTTTTTTCAGGCGACTTTCGTTAACCAAACCAAACACCTACTTAGCGAGAGTGCTTTCATTCATGACAGGTTCAAATCCTGCATTATTCGAAGTTGGCAATCGAGTACCTTATCCTTATTCTGCTATCGAAGACAGCATTTTATATTAAATGACTCAATCTGGGTTAAAAACTGTAGGATTCGTGAATGACAGTTGGGATGCAGTTTATCAGGATTTATTCACGTAAAAAGAAGTTTTGTAAGAAGGAGACAAGAACAATAACCCTCAAGAAGGTAGATATAGCAAAATAGTGAACAAATTAAAGAGTAATAACTTCGATTTAGTGATAGGTAATTGTATTTTTTTCGAAAAAAAAAAGAAAAAGATTTCGATTGTTTAAATTTTTCTTTGCTTCAATTTCATTTTTTACTAACAATCTCTTATCATTAGTGAGTGATTCCTTCAGCAAATTCAAGGGAACTTTAAACAAGATTCCAGTTGAATAAATCTAAGAGTAATTCACAACTATCCTCGATGCTATGGATAATGATACAATATTCATAGCGATCTCAGATGGACAACACAATACATCCTCCGATAATTCTGATTCTTCTTCATCTTCCTTCATCTTTGCCTACACAAAGGGCGGGTTTTCTCCATATTCTTCATTCATCGACGAAATCGAACGGGAGGTAGTTCTGACAGCTGATGGAAAAGCTCATGTGAACAAATCCGAAACCATCGAAGAAAACAGAATTGCTGTGACACTCGCTAGTATCTTCGGACTTGCGATTCCTTTCAGTAGCTCGGGTAGGATCATCTTCGATGTGTATCCTGCTAAAATCAGTGAGCAGCAATTTCAGCAACGAATCTTGCAAGATGCATATATTAACATGATGTAGTAGTTTACGTTACTGAAGAAGAGCAACGTTGAGAGTTTGAAAATGAGAGAAATGGCTGGGAAGACTGAAGAAGCGAGATTAAAGATTCCAAAGAAGCATTTCGATAGGAGTTAAGTTACTGCACTTTTGCAGTAGATCATCTTGACTTCTGAGCTTATGAGCAAGACTCTTTAGAATTAACCTTTACCGTATGGCTTACCAGTGATATACCTTGGTTTATTACTCAGTGGATTGGGTGTGCTTTTTCTTGTAATTCTGGCTCAGAAAATATCAAAAAAACACATCAACAACGAGGATAATGACCTCAACAACATTGGAAATCTGCAGATTCTCAAAATTCAAGCAGATTCTGATGATACTAGCTCAAAAATAATCTTAAAATGGGTAAAGACAATGATGTATTGGATAGCTCTCTTTGATACCTAGCAGATGGTGTTCCATCGCTGGATCTTCAACTTTAACGAATCGGCTGAAGAAGCCTATTCAAACAATCTGAGCTGTATATGCCGTGTATTTCTCTATGCTGTAGTGTCTCTCTTCGCTGACTTCACGCGATAGATAAGCATAAAGATACTAATTGTCTTCTCGATTATCTCCGTATCCTGCATAGGCCTCAGCGATGATATTACAATCCAGAATACCTCCTAAAGTCCTCTGATAATAACAGTATTTTCTGTTATCTTCGCAGGAATCTATTTTCTCCTTTAAACGTTTGTTTTTGCAAATAACAAAATCATTCCTGTACTTTAAACGCTCATAACTGTAGTGTTCTTCGTTCTCTAAGGTCTTCAAGGGGATAATTATTTGAATCTACCTATTTTAGATGAAAAACCTGAAATATTCTATGGAAGTCTATTTACTGTAAGTTTGATATTACTTTTGCTAGATTGCAAACGCAAAAGAACAGTTGGAAGCAGTTTCTCGGAGGTGTTCATAATCTGCATGAGTATAGCTACAATTTAGCCAAGCAGTGCCGTGCTGATATCTAGAATTCCTTTTGGGTTTTTGATTTGGAGTGTGCTGCTAGGTTCAAGTGAAACTCAAGTGTTTATTCCAATTATGGCATTTTTAACTTTATTCACACTTTTAGAGCCTTAGACTGCTATTCTAAACAGCAATAGCCCGGCTATTGGATTCCTTTCCAATGCCTTTGGGTTTTCTTTAAACTCTTCTACAATGATTGTTTAGATATTAACAACTGTTCTAGCATCTATTTTAGTTGCTCACATACTCAAGGTTTCTCTGCATTTCTCACAGAACTAACCATCCTCTGACTCTTCAAAATTCTCCAATTCAGGGCTATTCGCTAGCTTTAAGCAACTAGTTTCCAAAAAGAATGCTTATTTCCCTCATTCTCTCACAGTGTTCTGGCCTTTTATTATTCTGCTATCGATTTCGTATCTGGAATTCGAAATCTCATTCTGCTTGTCCTACAAGTCAGTGAACTTCGATATGAATACAAGCACGCATTCACAATTTATTGATATGATAATTTCTTCACTAATAGCGAGTTCCGTCGCTTGTGTGGGTATTGCATATGTTGTGAAACCACCAGTGAAATTACATTCTTCGCAAGAAAACAAAAAATCAAAGAAACCATATGAAATGATAGATGAACCTCCCTCGAAGATCATGGACTCAGAATCAACAATCGCAATCGAGGAATCAAGGCATTAGGAAGTATGATAATTCTCCTTGTGTATGTGGAAATATTAATACAAACCTTGCAAACACACAAACAAATATTTTTGAATTAAACAAGAATTATGATAAATATTTATACAAACTCAGTTAATTTATTGAAAAGAAAGTAGTTTTTCAGTTGATTATCCAAGAAGAGGAGCATAAATAACTTGTTGTTTGGTTGCTTTCTGTGGGGTGGAATAAATAGCATCTTTGAAGTTTCTTCTTGGTTTGGAGAGCACAATAATATTGCATTTAATTGAAGTATTTTGCACTCTTGGAGATCTCAACTTAACCTACGAATGGAATGTAGTAAACCCAGTTAATCTAGGGGAAAATTACATCTCCTAAGAAATCCCTTGGGTTGTCTAAAGTAACCCACTTCTGAGGTATGTCTTGAGCAGCTCAAAAAGTGAATTATTGTTGTTTTATTTGATGATTTGAAGCACATCTAGACTCTCCACTATGAAGGAGATTTTCTTAGTCAAACGAGGAGAATTAAGTGTTTTCAATGATCCTTGTTGTTCTTGCTGTTGGCTAAGTAGATAATCCTAGAATATAATGTTAACTTTTTTGTTCAGTTTTTGTAAGAATTGCTCTTTTGTTGTAAATACGCTGATTGTCAAATCAAATATTGAAGGCTCTTCATACCAGAAGGTTCTCTATTGAATGTCTCCTCCATTGGAGTAAGATCCTTCAATGTTAGATTCAGAAAGCACAGGTGTCATAAGGGAGGAAGAAGCAGCAGCATCATTTTCTGAATTATCCAAATGAAGAATCTCTTATGCTGCTACTGCTGCTGTTATTCCTACTTCTTCTCTTTCTTCTTCATTCACTTCACTACCTCCTTTTGTTTGATCATCTAAACCTACTGTTTTCTCATTATTTTTAACAGTTTCCTTTCCAATATTCCCTTTGCTATGATTCAACTTGCCACCTTCTTATGATTCCTCTCTGCTCCCTTTATCCCTCTAATTTTAGCTTATCATTCTAACTCTGCTCTTATGTAAAGATGATCCATCTGTTTATTGTGAATCTGCAGTCGTCGTCTATTGATTAATAATTATATTCTAAGAATAATTTGCCCCATCATGTGCTTCCTCTTTTTAATCCCATTCAACCCATTTAAACTCTTTTGCAAAAGCTTCTTCCAAAGTCTCAATAAAAGTGGTCTGCTGAATTACATTCTGTGTCTTTTTAGAACCTGGAGCGCTGAAATACAATGAAGTACTCTTGCTAGCTTTGACACTGCTAGTCTAATTTGATACTCTCACTGCATTATTGCTATTCGCAGAGGCATTGTTGTTGTTTCTGTTCCTGTTGGAAATTTTAAATGAAACCCATGGACTGTTAGTATTCTTTGTTTAAGTATTATATTTAGAATTCCCATTAGCTTCTCTCTTCCCTTTATCATTTCTAATATCCACTTCTTAATGCATTTTCTGATTCAATTATCCCTTTTTCTCAGGAACAGATGCATTATTCATTGGTTAGGTAGTCCTTTCATTGTCAAATTATGACTATTTCCTTTATTGAGCATACTCATCCAACGCATTCACGTTAATTAGTTAATACGCTTGTGATAGCTTAGCGACTCCTTAAATACCTCCTCCTTCTTTGCTTTGATACTTCTATTAAGCTAAGAGATGACTGAAAATATTTCTTTTTTCTTCTTCATCTGAAGTATTTCTGTGAAGGCTCTAAAACCCAGTTTTTCTCCATTTCCCTTACTAATCCTGCCCTTACTCATGCACTGAATTAATTGCAGTTTTTCGTAGATTATTGCTAATATCCCCAAAGAACGTGCTTCCCAATGAGTTCAAGAATGTTTGCTATTATTTTCTTGGAGATATCGATGCAAGGGAAGAGCTTCCTGTAGTATTTGTTTCAAAGACAGATCCTTTATCTTACTACAAGATTGAAGCTATGATTTTCTTTTTGACTTTATTCGCAGTCATCGCCTCGGAGAATCTAATACTATAATTTCTATTTGCACTTATGTCAGAGGGAAGAGAAAATAATCCTTTTTCATTCTTCGAAGGAGGGAAAATTAGTTTTTTCATAAGGCCATGGGGTGGTCTCTAAGGAGCATCTTACAGCTGCTTCTCAGGAGAATTGATCCTGCAGGAATTTTAAGGATGAAACATAGATGATGTTTGATTTCTAAACGAGAGCTAAGGGGATGAAACAACAGAAAAATTATCGGAGAATCGCTTATTAAGAGGAAATAGAGGATTTTAAAACTTGACATCGTTGTTAGTAGTAAAATTCGTTTTGCGAGGGAATATGCTTTCAGTACAATGAGGAGACACTTCTCTGGGAGTAATACCAGGGAACGGAGAGATTTTAGGTACACGGAGAGATTTAGGATCTCGAAATTAAGGAGAAATAAGATGTCTAGCAGAGGAATCAGAAAGAGGATAAGATATAGTAGTTGTTTATGGTTGGAGTTGTTGTTGTCTTTACGTGATTTCTAAGTGAAATACATCTTTCTTCTTCTTCATTCTTTCTGCCTTACCACACGCAAAGAAGTAATACTACTAAATCTAAAGAGATAATTTCAGTGAATCTTATTTTCTTGTTATCCTGAAATTATATCCGTTCAATTTGGTTGGTTTCCCTAGCTTCTTGCTGTGATGAAATAGTCAAAACAAAACAAACCAAAAATCTAATTTCCCCCCAGGAAATCACACAAGAATTATTTGAAATAAGCAACCAAACCAAACACCCAACTTTTAACACAAAACAAACACACACACATGTAACAAAATTAATTTCCTTCATTAATAACCTTCTCTGCTTTATCTCTTTGGCGGCTAAGGAGGGAGAGTACTTGTATTTGAATAAATCGAAGCGTTTTAGACCATTTACTATTATTAATATTATTATTATTACTATTATTATTGCATAATCTCTGCATTTTACAAAAGTTACTATTATTACATCTTAAGCCTTTATAATTACTATTTAAGTGCCTACTACTTGTGATTCTGTGTGATCATTCGCTAAGGAGAGTGATCTATATTATTATTATTATTATTAATCCCTAGGAACTACTTAAGTCCTTACCTAGCAAGATGCAACTAATTAAGATCCATGAAGGATATTTTTTCCTCAATGAAATCATACAAATTCGGTAGAGGTGCGATTAAGAACACATCTTAGAAATACAATTTGAAGACTTTCGAATAATGTGATATCGCTAGAAGATGATATGACAATCTTGCGATTTGTATCAGCTTATCGTAAGGCAGTTTAAGTTAAATATTCTGTTCGTTTTAGCTGTCGAAAATCCGCTTTGTCAGTGCATTGTAGAAGCTAAAAATCTATTTCCGAAACGAATTGTATATATGCGGTTCAATGAGATCTTTAGATTTCACTAACGTTGATCGCTCTAGAAACTTCGCAATGGCTTCTTCCATGTTCTGCAAGTTCTAATCGTTTGTCAAGCGAGCTCTCAATTCATTCCGACATTCTGCGATTATATTCTATTCTGCAGCATTCAACTCATTCCGAGCAATCTCAGCTGATTTCTTCGATCCTAGCTGTTTCTCCTTCTTCTACCTAATCTAGAGATACATAATATGATGGAGTCTAATCTTCAGTACAGATAATATCACAACGACAGCGTTGATGCATTCGTTATCATTGAACCGCTTGAAAAGATCTTCAAGTTTCCCTAGGAACTACTGCAAATATCCTTGAATCTGGAACTCAATCGGATCAAGATATGTCGAAAACACGAACATATCGGTTTCCTTATCGAATGGCTTGAATTCCTCCCGAAGAATCTAGTCTTTAGTGTTGCTAACAGGGAATATTTCGCGGAGGAATGTTTGTGATCTCACCATGGAACTCCTACGTTCGCGCTGCGTGACTAGGTTTTTCTAGCGGTCGTAGATGACTTCTCGCTCGTAGCCACGTGCTGATGTGAAAGAAGCATCGCCGTTGTGCTCCTATCGCATTTAAATGTAGATTTAACTGTGCTCGGAGATACCTTCGTTGTTGTCATCAGGATGATGGAGCATATCTTAGTGGGTATTATAACCTTATTCTTGGTTTTAGAAATATCTGTTTTAGTTTCGGGCATTATTATAACTTCTAGCTCTCTCCTTTTAGTTCTGAGCGGTGCTATTATATTTGCTTTTATTCTTATTCTGACGCGCGGAAACTCCGTCTTCGAACTGTTTATCTTATGAAGGTATGAAACCATTAATTTTTTGTGATTATTATCTTAAACTATTTGTCCTCAAATGCTCTTAATTCTCCTCTTACCCCATTTACTCTTATTAATCCTTCAAATCATCCAATCCTAGCTCAATTTTGTCTTCAAACAACTTCCTAAGTTCATCTAAATCAACTCCATTTTTCTTTCTCATTTTGGTATTCAGCATGTACGAACTAGCTAAATCTTAATTACTCACTAACTCATCAAACAGCATGTACTGCTCATTCATATTATTATTTGAATTCCCTTTGTTATGTCTATGATTCTACCTATTCTAGCCTTCTTTAGGCACATTACTCCTTTACGATAAATTATAATTATTGCTCTTGACTGTCTCATCCAATCCAACGATGGGCTGCTCTTCAAAACAAAAATTATCACTCTCTTAGCTAGGTATGTCCCTTCCTCTTGTGCTGCTTGCATGAAATTATTCCAATCGACTTTTTAGATCACTTGCGTTTATATATTTACTGTGTACTTCACGCAAACAAGTTGCTCTTTCAGAGTTACTAGGAAGCTATGAATCCCTTGTGTACTCCATCTATCGAAGCTAAACGTTACTGCTGTTACTGTTATCTTGGTTATCTGAAGGCATATCTGGTTTTAAGCTGTTATCGTTGTTTTTAGAATTCAATCTGTTTCGTATGATTTTTTCTTATGACTTGCATTCCTCAGATGCATCAATCCCCTTCGCAGCTGTGTGCATATGAGGCTACAAATTCTGCTAAGAAGCATAAACACTTTGGAATATCTACGGTTTCCTTGGCTGTTCATATGTATTTTTTCCATTTTACTGCTATTATTATTCCTACTTTTGATCTTAATGATTGAAAGTGAATTTTCTTTCAAAATCTGGAATTCTACTTTCCTATGCGTTTTCATTCCCATTCTTTCCATTCTTTGCATATTTCGATCTATCGCTGGCAATATTATCCTCCTCTGACGCTAATTCCTATCTTTCTCCATGCTAACCTTATGTTGTTCTCACATCGAAATTCTAAGAAGTCGATCCAAGAGAAGATTTCCCAATTTCGCTTAAATGCGGTGATGGAATCAACGCACCTTTGTCAATTTTAGGATTTAAAGGTGATCTACTCAAGGAGCTTATTGTATCCTATTGCTAATTATAATATTTCTATTATTCTTCCTTATTTTCTTGTTTGTTATCACCTCCGATTTAGTTACTAATATTATTTCTACTCATTATATCTGAATTTTTGATCGTATTTTATGTATTGAAATCTCGATAATATGCTATTTTCTAAGTTTCTAATTATTACATTCCTACCATCATTGATCGCCCTGAAGATGGCATTTCAATAGATATACCGGCGTTTGACAACATCTCTTTCCTTGAATTTTCCGTCTATTCCTGTTTAACTTCCAACGAACCTTCTGCTTATTTATCATTTAAAACCTACTTTTTCATCTAACTGCTACCACTATTAAACCCTAAATTCGATGAAACTGATACGGAATGGAAATTATCCTATTATCGTTATCCTTTTTCTTGCATGATCTTTTCTAAAAAATCTTGTTCACAATCGTTACTCCTGTCTTTGCAATTTGATTTGGAGAGTTACCCGTCTTCATCATGTGAACCAGCTGTGTCGTATAAGTTAAGCAGCGGAGAGAATCTATCTTATCGGAAGAGCTAATGCTACTTGAGGAGTTTGATAATAGACTTATTCTCCCCAGCTAGCATGCTCGTTTCGTTATCCTCTGAATTTGTAGTCAAATATCCTTTTTCGATGTTCTTTTTTACACTTACGCGTTGCGCTACATGCTGCTCCTCGAACACACCTGAAGCACTTGATCTTCCATCATACAAAGTGCTGTGTTCTGGATCTTTAAAATAATTGTTTTGTTTTTGTAATTGCGTTCTTCGATCATGTAGTTTTTTTTCTAATGGGTTGAGGTCTTCAAATGAACCCAATTTCTCTTCAAATTCCTCGAATTTCTTGATTTCTTGCTTCAGGAAATCAGTAGTATTACTGCTCTTGATGTCCTTTGTGCTTCTTGTTGGTTCATCAACTGTGAATTATGGGAGTTAGATATTTTCTTCTTTATCTTGATCTTCTTGATCGCTATCTGAGTTGCAGGGACTAGCAATTCTATCTGAATTCGAAGGGGAAGTTTCGATGTGTATTTCGTTTTAGCGGATGTCTGATGGAGGACTGCATGCTTATTTCAAGGTTTCTGATTTATTTGGTAATCGCGTTTCAGGGGATATGCATATTGACTTGGTAGTTATTTCTGAATTTTGCTTGATATTTTGCTCCTTTTAAATCCCTTAATTCTCCTCAGTACTCTCATTTCTGAATTCAGATATCTAGTCAGCACCGAAATATGATTTATCACTGGGAATAAGACCAACTTATTACACTTTTAGACTATTTTCTTCTTAAACTACTTACAATTAGAGTGGAAATCCTGCTGTGTTCTAAACCTCCATAAACGGATGAAGCGGAAATGACGAAGGACTGCTCGATGAAATACCAAGTTTGCTTTTCTCTGTTCCTGCATTTATCTTGAGATTAATACTATTTGACTCTCCATCAGCACACTCCTTCTCATTTGATTCCTTCTCTCCCATAGACTTCTCATTTTTCATGCGAATATTCTAGGACAAACTTACAATCTGCGAGACTTAATTAAAATGGCTATTAACATTCGAATTTACCACACTAATTGCTGATGATGAAGATTATTCTTCCCCTTCAATAACTTCTTCAGGCTATTTCTGGGATATTTTCTTAGCGCCTAACTACAATTAAGCACCATTATTGTTATTATTCTAACTGTGCATGTTGTTGTTGGAATTCAAGAAACACTGATTACTAGCCGTGCTGATATTGAAATCAGATATGCTAAATGATTTATTCGCTTGATAAATGAGCCCCTTGGATGGATCAGCTAAAGGGACAAACAGCTCATTGAAGGAATTAGTTGTAGCTGGATTTGTTCTCCCAAGAGAAGCATTTTATTGTTAAGTCTAATGGGTATTATGCCCTTGACTGAATGATCTGTGTCCAGATTAGATCTGATCTGGTCCTCCATGAGAAAATAACGATTTTTTCGATATTCCATGCATAAACGATTCTTTGAGTAGATGTAATGACACGTCTTATTCAGGGACAAAGGAACTTTAGAACGATTAGTTATTATCATCAGGGGAAAGAATGAGGAGGTTGTGATCTTTGTTGTCTTCTTCTTTATCTTAGCCATCTGTAAATGACATATACACATTATTTACATCAACATTTTTCTGCTTAAAACCAACGATTTATGAGTTCGTAATAGATTTGGACGTATTCAGCAATCTCGACTACGCTATGAACAGCTACTGATCTCTTTAGTTCTACGAATAATTTGATTTACTCGGTGAAACATTATTAGATTTCATCATCCTAGAATTCGTTGACCATGAAGATATCCTCGAAGCAATATTGAAATTGCTAACATTATTGTAATCTTCAATGGACTTATCAATCGCTTAAGAGAATACCTTCTACTTGATCCCCTCCCAGTCTAGTCGCTTTGATTCGTCCAAGCAAAGTAACCCTTCGAGGATTTAAATTGACCAATTCGACACATGGATATCTTTGCAAATCAAATCAGCGCGGAGACTGTCACGCATTGATCTCATGTACTCTAAGACCTATTTCTTTGTAGGAAGATCGCCAGTGTAGCCTTAAGGTTCCTCCTCATTCTCTTCCTCTTATCCCTCATGATTCTACCTTCTTAACCTCCTCGCATCGTTATTTTAACTTTTGATTTTCTCAAAGCAAATAAACTTTTCATTGAACAGCAATTCATAGAAAACGCATCCTATCGTCCAAAGATTCGATTTCGCTGTGACTCTATGTTGTTTCAGTGTCTCCGGTGCAGCATATTCACTAACTTGAATTACCCACTCTAGCTCTAGTTTCCCTTTATTCTTAAACGAATCTTCCTCGAAAATATCCCCAACATTCGAGAACATTACATTCACTGCATCATTCTCATATTACACTAGCATACTCGCAGGGTTCATCCTCGCATTGACGTATGATTCCTCTGAGCCAAAGATATTCTTTCTATGATGAAGTTCATTGAGATTCCTGAGCATAATCTTCAATAAATACACAGCTTCTTACTCGCAAAACACATCTTTTCTTTCAATCATTTATTTTATGCTATCAGGTATGTATTCTGTGATGATTTCGATTGCATCTTGATCTTCAGTGTTCCCAAGTAGTTCAGGTATACTTCTATGTTTCGTAAGCGGTAGGTTATTGTTGCCATTCAGTGAAACATTACAGGGTTAAGTGTTGCTAAGACATGTGTTTATGCTGTCTGTTTTGAAATTCTGTAGAATCGATAATCCATGGTAGATCCTAGCCATCACAAAGTCATTATCGTCTAAAATAGCTATTTGTGATTTATCATAGATCGCCACAAATCCTTCTTTTGAATGATGATCTTGCATTTAGCATCTGTATGTCTTAGCGTAGTTTTTGTCAGCAATCTGACTCTCCAATAAAAGATAGGTTTCACCTTCAGACATTCAAAAGAAATAGGTGATATTAATGTATTTCCTTTTCTCTTGTTTTTGTCTTAAAAAAGCAAAAAGTCTAATATGATTGTTTGCGATTCCTACTTTTCTAATTTGATGGCAAATATATTTTTTCAATTCAAGTAGATAAATTTTTAAATTTTCCTAGGGGAGGGAGGAGAGGGCTGTTTTGTTATTTTTTGAAAGATTGTCACATACGAAAAGAGTAGGTTTTGTATGATTTCTCGATCTTTAAATCCTAGATGATCTTTCAAAGATATTACACGTTATACCTGGATCATATTTCTTGAAAGTCCCATTAAATAGATTCTTAATTCTACTGCTGGGTTTAATGTGTCTGCTGAGGGAAGAAATAAATCAATAAACAAATAGATAGAAGCACATTTTTTTTCTAATAAATATTTTTTTAGATTAAAAAGAAAGATCGAGACACAAAGGCAGTTTATTTCAATAAATGAGTTCTTTCTAGCCGAATAGATCTTTTGGAGGAAGGGAAGGTGGGTTTAATAATAGAAATAGTAGTAGCCGTAATGGTGCTGGTGGTGGTGGTGGTGGTGGATACAATAACAACAGAGGTAATAATAACAGTTCTGGAGGTAGGTTTCCAAGAAGTAATGATGGATCAAGTAAACCATTTGTGAGGAATGGATCAAATAACTTTGATAAATCGAAAACGAATGGAACGGATGGAAAAGAAGGGTTTAGTAGTGGTAGTAGCAGTGGTGGTTATAAAGGATCGAATTTCAATCCGAATTATAGAGGTAGCTCATTTGGTAGCAGCAATAAAGAGGCTGGTTCAGGAGACACACGAAAAGAAGGATTCAGTAGTGGTGCTGGATATAAAGGAACAAATTTTAATAGTAATTATAGAGGAGGTTCAAGCTTTAACAACAACAACAACAAAGAAGCTGGTGATTCAGGAGATCAACGAAAAGAAGGATTTAGCAGTGGATATAAAGGGAATAACTTTAATAGTAACTATCGAGGAGGTGGAGGAGGAGGGGGATTTGGTAATAAAGATAAATAAGAAGGTGATTCAGGTGATTAAGAGAAGAAAGAAGGATTTACTGGTGGATATAAAGGCAATAATTTTAACAGTAACTATCGAGGAAGTGGAGGTGGTGGTGGGGGATATGGAAATAACAACAACAATAGCAAAGAAGCAGGTGATTCAGGTGATCAAAAGAAAGAAGGATTTAATGGTGGTGGATATAAAGGAACTAACTTTCGAAGTGGTACATCATATGGCAGCAATAATAAAGATGGTGATGCAGGTGACACAAGAAAAGAAGGGTTTAATACTAATAGTGGTTACAAAGGAAATAACTTTAATAATAACTTCAGAAATAGTTCATATGGTAACAATAACAACAAAGACAATAATGATCAAGGCGATCAACGAAAAGAAGGATACACTGGTGGATACAAAGGAAATAACTTTAATAATAATTTTAGAGGTGGTTATTAAGGCAATAACAACAACAACAACTCTAGTGACAGAACTTAAGACAATTCGACAACGCCAAGTACATTCAATAACAATACTAGCAATCAGAGGAGTAATTTCAACTCGAACAACTATCGCGGTGGTGGTGGTGGTGGCTAAAACAATAACAACAGCTACTACAATAATAATAACAATGGAAATAATTCTTATCAAAATAACTCTAATCGTTATTCTCATGCAAATAATTCTTAAACTAAATCATTCCAACCATTCGATACAGGATCAATCATGAGCAGCGATGGCAATACTCAATATTCATCATCTTCCTTCTCAGCAACAGCTGGTGGAGTTCGACTTGGAGGTAAAAAGAAAGGAGAAATGAAAGATCTTTCTGAAAACCAATTAGCTGAGAACATCAAAGCGATGTGCTAAAGTTTGATCATGGATAAGCTAATCCATGAAGATATCCTCCCTGGGAAAGAATATAATTTCATAGCTTCGTATTACAATAAGGAATTAGCACTCGTGAAGGAGTTAGAGTAACTTTATATGTGAGAATTCTTATGCTCGTAAATGAATATGTAGCCAAATAAGGCTAGATAAACAAAACAGATAAAACATATGTTGTACATAGTATGATATTCAAATTATTTTAGTTATTGTCAAGTAAGTTAACCTCAAGTTAGGGATTGAAAGTATCATCATTTTCTTCATTCTTATTTCTGCTTTTTTGTTGGATTTTACCCTTTAATTATTCCGTTATTATCCTCTTCATGATTATCATCGTCCTTTTGGCTATTTCTCGAGCTATTTACCTTGACTGCTTCTTCCTCTTTCCCAATCTTAACATCACTCCTCATTTCCACTTTCTTATCACTTTCCCCTAAACTTTTAGCATTCTTCTTATTCACACTAAAAAACTTCATTATCCCTGTTGATTTCCTTTTCTCTACAAATTCTTCATAGGATTCCAAACATTCCTTGGATTTATTCTTCTAATCATTCACTTTCTCTCCAACTTTCTTCACAATTACCTACTTTCCTTCAATGAGTTATTTATTGAACTCTCGCAGCTCTTCTCTGACTTTATCAAAGTTACTTTCATTTAAGAACATCTCAATCTACTTCACATCGATGAATAATGGCATTCTACTATGAACTTTTCCTATTTCTCCAGTGGATTCTTGCGTAAACACGACAATATTACTATTCCCTTGCTGCACAGCCATCCCAGCCAAGAATAACATCGATGATTGTGTCTAACCATTCTCTTGTTCTTTCATGGCAATTGAAAATACACTTGATTTATCTTCAGTCCATTCGAAATACCCATCTACAACGACAACAACTCTGAAACCTTTATTCGAAATGCAATTCTTGAATTTCATTGTAGCATCTTCTGATCTACTGTTCAGCAATAAAATATCACTAAAATCTCTCTTACTTGTGTTTACTTTTCTTTATTTCACTCCAAATACTCTCAGTTCTATTTGCATTGCATTATCTTTATCTCCATCAGTTTTTCCATTGGTTATTACAGGTAACTTCTCAAGAGGCCCAATATTCCAAGATTTTATGTAATCTTGGCATTCATTGCTAACTATCTTGCAGTTTAATCTTGAAGCAATCTCCTCGAGGGAGAACCCAGCATAGAATCTATGTACCATTGGTAACGACGATTGTGTCTAATTTAATAGACTGTGTATATCAAGAAAGATATTTAGTCTGTTTTTTAATTGGATTTATTGATTTTTTTGTTAGGAAATAAAAAAGTACATAACAATCATGCTGGAAATGTGAAAATTTTGTATTAAATTTAGGGCTAATATGCTTGGATAGTCAGTCCCCGATGAGAATACTTATGAGGACCAGAAAACAATGAATCAAGTTTATTTGAATTATCTCCGGAAAACAAATCCTCTCAAATTTCTAATTTCCTAGATGATATTTATTTGTTCCTTTGGGACAATGCATACTCCTCTATTATCTCGTCCATCTATGAAGGTTAGCCAACTCCCACACAACAATTTTTAAACCACTTTCCTTTCCTCTAATCCCTCACTAATTCTCTTCTTTATGTTTCCTAGGTTTT
>Ga0302271_10002232_pt1 | contig 17656 bp, 8 predicted proteins | sample III_Bog_N1_1_FD_198767 | JGI IMG/M metagenome (GOLD analysis project Ga0302271, IMG submission 198767) | Peat permafrost microbial communities from Stordalen Mire near Abisko, Sweden - III_Bog_N1_1 | ecosystem: Environmental > Terrestrial > Soil > Wetlands > Peat | place: Sweden: Abisko...
AGACTTATTGTTATTATTATGAAAAATCCTTTTCTAATAGCATCATATGAGGTGGTGTTGCTTTCGTTTTGATTGATGCTAATTCTGTGAGTTTACGCTGAGTTAGTTTATGCCCTTTCAAGGTATTTGATCTCTCATTGGAAAATGGTGAGCTGGGATTAACGTTTTACTGCTAAATTGGAGTGCAGAAGAAACTATGCCGAATTAGCTGTGGGTTATCTGATCTCGAGAACTCGTTCAACGAGTCTTCCATTGTTAAGAGGTTTCTTATGTATGAATGTTTCTCTATTTATCTATCTATCTATTTCTTTGTAGATTAGGTTTTCAGTATTAATTTGGAAGAGATAAACACAAAGAAATTGTCTCTTTCTCAGTGGAAATATTTTTTAATTCATCTGAAAATATTATTATTGCTTTTTTATGAAAGAAAATGTGAGAAACTAACAATAATTTAGTCTTTTTTTTTACCTTACAATAATATTTTTTTTGTAAGGATGATAAATTTAGTGGTTTTTGGAATTGGTTTCCAGGGAATTTAACTTAAACTGGAAGACTTACTAAAATTAAGCAAGCAATGCGAAAAAACAAGTAAGAAATTACATACTTCTTTCTCCTTTAATAAAACTTAACATACATTTAGTTTTAGCATGAATTGTTTAATTTTGATTTAAGTTAAAAAACGATATTCTTTTCATATTTTGTTGATAATTTACTTGATTTTTTCTAATCTTCGCAATCTAATAAATACACATACAAGAATATTTCTGAATAATTGTTCATATTTTTAATTCAATTGAGGCATTGAGTACTTATAGTGCTAGTTCTGGCTTAATCGGGAAACTTGGTATTTTCTTGACATCTGCACTCAAGTACTTATATTTATAATGCAGGTATTGAATGATGGTTTCTACAACAGCTCCAGGCATTTCTAAGTTAATACTGATATAATCTCCTTTGTTTGGATTATTCTATTGAATTGAGATGTAGTCTCTAAATTACCCGCACAGGCCAGCGACATCTCGCTGTAAATAGAATAGATCTCCATCATTGGCATTTATCTTTATAAACTCAGCTTCTTCTAACATATCGAATCCTATTTGCGCTATCTTTGCTCTTCTCTCTTTCTCTTTTTATTTTTTTAATTCTTGCAACTTCTAAGCTAACTTCTATGATTTTTTTCTGCTTTTGTTATTTAAAAAAAATAAAAAAACATGATCACTTCATACTAAAAAAGATAATTAAAAAAATAATAAAAAAAAGGCTGTCGACACTGGGACTTCCCAAGCGGTCCCCCACCTTAGTACTAACCCAGCCTTAAGGCGCTTAACTTCGGAGTTCGAATGGGATCCGGTGTGTTCACCTTAGTATGGCCGACAGCAAAAGTTATCCCAATCTTTGTCTATTTAGATCCCTTGTCTTGCAAAATAAACAATGGGGCAATTCAATTTGATTGCAAAATAAGTTTAAAAAGCTTAATTCATTATTTTTCTTATGAATTTAAGATCCTAAAATAAATGTAATTTCATTTTAAAGTTAAATTAGTTTTTTATTTCATAGTTTTAGAGTAAATATTTGTGAATAAATACAAAACACTTCAACATGTACATGCTTAGCCTAACAAAACCATTTAAGATTAATTCCCTATCATCTCCTATTGCCTCAGGAAGTCAGTTAAGATATAAACGACTCTGCATTCAGAATCTCTGAGCCTCCATAAATGAATGATTTTCCAAGTTTCTTAGCAACCTCCTAAAGATTTTGATACTCATTGAGATTTGCTCCATCAGATGCAAATACTATAACCTCCGAGAAGGCTTTAGGAGGAGGTGCAGATGAGTTGCTTTATTTCAAAATATCAAAGAATTTATATCCTAGTTTCTCAAAGGATTGCAACTTCGATTCGACAAGTGATTTGAAATTCTAACCTAACTCGAAATCCAATTCGTCTTATCCAGGAAGATAGTTCTTCATCCCACTCAGCAAGCCTTTTCCTTATGATTTTATTTTACTCGCTATTTTCCCAAAAATCCCTCCGATTCTATCATTTATCTCCTCTTCAGCAGCAGCAACAGTCGCATTCGCAGCTGCAACTTAATAATTAGGAATTCTTTTTGCCTTGAACTTTTCTAATATTTGTAAATATTTCTTATTCGTAATTCCAGCAGAAGTTGATAACTTTTAGAATTCTCCAACATCGATTTCACTCACAAATAATAAGTAAATCAACAGTACTCTGAGCTTATCTAAGTCTGACTTTGCTGTCACTGGAATAGTAGAATCTTCAAATAAACTCAATAGATCTTTTTTTTCTTGTGGCCTAAGTTACTTGTCTCTTATAATAGCAATCCCAGCTTCATAGTATTTATCAAGTTATCGTGATTTCAATTCATGCATAATCCCTGCTGAGACTTGCATGTACATCTCGATTAATTTCTTTTTCTCTTGCATTTCATGAATGCTATTCATAGCAGCGACCATCTACTATGCATCTTCTTTCTTGGCTGCGAGTTGTTTAAAATCGATTTCCCATTTAGCTAAGCGATCACCTATGTCGCTAGCTACTTGAATAAACGGTTCGTTCATTTTTTAAACCCAATATGAATCCTCAGCAGAAGAATCTAAATCGAAGATCCTTCCTTCAGCGATGTTCTGTGAGCTTTATTTTGGTTATTCTTGAGAATTATTGCTGTTATTTGATCCAGATGAGGCTGTTGAAGAAGATGGTTCGATGAATTTTATTTTATTGCTGTCGATTCGGTAAATATCATGGATAATGGCTGCTAAATGTAATGGATGAAGCAGTTAAGATCCAAGATCGGAGTCCCTATCAGTGAGAATCAACACTGGATGGCTCTTATGCTGGGAAATAAAATCAGAGTGCTCATCCTCATAGTCTTTAGTATTCAGATAATAAAGATGGAAGATCTTAGCTAACTCTTGAGCTAATATGTAATTACTGCTGTCTTCTGATTTGTAGAGAATAATTGGGATTTATTTGATCGTTCGGAACAGAGAAAACAATCCAATTGCAGATTCACTGATTACTTCATTACGACTAGCATTTTAACTATGCATGCTACCATAAGCATTTGCGATATTCAGTGTAAACAAATCAGGAGACAGTGTCACAAATCCAAAGCAGTTTTACACAATTTTCTTGATTTTAAAAACTGCATTCAGATTCCCAATATGCTCAGCGAGAGCTCTGAGTGATTCATCAGAAGCGGGGGTGACGAAATTTATGTAGACTTGATCATATAGATCTTTAGTGAAATCATCCATGAGTGCTTGCAAATTCTGAGTTGTAGGCTAGATTAAATAAAATGCTTTGACTCCATGCAGTTTCTCTCGCTTCTCTCCTTGCGAAAGTAGATGTAGATGCAATGTGATGTTCAATTCTCGAAGATTGCCAACTTTCAAAATTGTCGATAGCATATTCTTACTGAATGTATCGAATATCAACACTTTCCAGACACAACCGTCACTTTCTTCCTCTCTACGAGAGGTTTTTAAAACACTCTAGAGTAGCTCCTTCTGCATTTTCACAAGATTCACTGGGTTATTTGAAGCTCTAGAGATTGTCTGGAAATCCATTTTTTTTTGAGAGGGGGAGATATATATTTAAGTCCTATTTTTTTTTGTTTTAGTTAAGAAATTAAAATCAATTCTTCAAAATTTGGGAAGTATTATTCTCAGTTTGCCTCAAATTGACATTCAAATAGTGTAGAAAAAGTTAAAAATACACTTATCCGTATCATTAAGATTTTTAATTGCCTAAAGAATAAATATGAATGAGGATTGCTTTGAAACATCCACGTTTAAGAATAAGACAGAGGGAAACACAAATAATTCACGAGAGATATTAGATAAATAAGCAAAATGAATAACTAGATGTTTTATGAAAAATAGAGTTCCGATTGAAAATATCATAGAATAAAGCAACAAATTTACTAAAATCATTTCACATCACACGATAATAAATCTCTTAAAAATATTTCTCATATTTATTAATAAGTTGGTTGTATTGAATATGTAATAATCCAATCTTTTTTAAACATATGTAATTCAAGAAAAACAAGTAATTTAATTCAAATGGTAGGAAAATAAAAAAGGCTAACGACTAAAGGCTTTGATATTTTTTGAAAGATAAGAGAAAACAGAATTTAAAAAAAATTACGAATCAGCTCTCAAAATATGGATAAGACTTGGACTTTGCAAGCAATCGTAGAACAAACAAAAAGGAAATTAGAGAAAGGAACGAGAGAGAATAAGAAAAAAGCTTTGAGAAAGGGGAAAAGGGGGGATATTGGTGGGAGTTATGATAATTTTCTATGTGTTTAAATGAAAAAGAAGAGGAAAAGATAATCAGCACTTATCATAAATTTGAGAATAATTAATCTTAAACGGAAAAAAAAGAAGAAACATATTGAAGTTGTAGTAGTTGTATTATTAATAATAAAAACAATTCAAAAAATGGACGGAGATGTATCAGATTTGCACCATAAAATGTGCAAGAAAGTAGCCTAATTAACGAAGGTTATTTTTTTCTTGAACACAAAGAACGATGAATATGAATAAAATCTCAAGGCTGTTGTTTAAACCTACGAAGGATAACTAGATACTGCTATCAAAGAAGGTAACTCTATTATCTTGAAATACAAAGAAGCCCTAGACAAAGCTGGTAAGAACGAAGAACTCGCTTAGTAAGTTCAGAAACTTAAGTAATAAATCGATTCTGAAAAATCAGCAAGTTAATAAGAATTCTAGAAATTCAAAAGTCGGTGTGAAGAAAAAGAAAGCACTTTGGTGAGAGAGTGTGCAAAGAAATTGGACACATATAAGTAAGAAAGTGAGAATGCTAAAGTCAAAGTGGAATAATTAGCTGGCAATTTAGAGAAGATTCTCAATACTAATGATGCAAGTAAAAAGAATCACCAGAAGGAATTAGCTGATTATGTGAAAGAGTAGAATGAAAAGTACAACGAGTTACTCAAAAAAAAATTAGATTTAGAAGATTAACTTGAGAAGAAAGAGGCTGAAATGGCTCAGCTTAAGAAGAAACTTGATGATCTCAACAAGAAAATTTTAGATGATCTTAAGAACTAAAAAGGATAATCAGCGCAAATCATCGAAGATCTAGTAAGAGAAATGGCTAAATAAATTGATTTTAGAAAAAGGAAATTGGTTTATTTTTTATTGTGATTCTAACAATTTTTTGAATAAAATCAGAAAAAATAATACGAGAGTAGATTAAGTGATTTGGAAGCAAAAGTGAAAGAATTAACTCAGAAGAATCAAGGTTTAGAGAATGAGATTAATAATTTAAAAAGCTAACTGAAAAACAAAGAAACAGAGCTAAAAACTTGCACAGATGAAAGAGATAAGCTCAAAAGAGTCACTGAGGAACAAGCAGGGTTAATCAACTAGTAGAAGAAAGAAATTGAGACTTTAAAAGCAGAGAACAGTTCTTAAGCTTCTAAAATCAAAAATTTAGAAGTAAAACAGATGTTATTGGTGTTTTTATATAGAACAAAAAATGAATTCATGCATTTTATTAATTGATTTGTGAAGATTTTGATTATTTCTTGATTTAGTTTTGATTGTCATTTTTAGGGTTAGAACTCAGATCTCGAAAAAAGATTAGCAGATCTACAGTAGTAACTTGAAAGATACTCAAAGGATAATTCCTATAAAGATTCAGAAATAGGAACAATAAGAAAATAATATGAGAAACAATTAGCTGAAAAAAATGAAGAAACTCGATAAGTTAGATAGTAATTAGCTGACCTTTAGAAAGCATATGATTAGTTGTAAATTGAGTTGAATAATTCAAAGACACAGAGAGAGTCAGATAATCAAGCAAATGCCTAGAAGATTGAATAACTTGAAGCTACGATCAATGAGCTGCAATAGTAAATCACTGCATTGTCTTAAGATTCAGAAGGATAGCTTAAGGTTATCACTCAAGTAATAATAAAAAGATTTTAAAATTATTTAGTTTGATTGATTGAGAAATGAAAATATTGGGTTTTTAATAGAAACTGAAAGAAAAGACTGAGGAATTGGAATCGGAGAAGAGACGGTTAACTGAGGAAAATGCATAGAATCTTAGATAATTAGAGTTTAAATTTTAGGATGAGATGAATTAACTTAGGGAATCATATGAAAATAAATTAAGAGTTTTATCAGAGAATTCATAGAATAGAGAGAAAGAACTCATTGCATAATATGAAGAAACCATCAGGGTAATCAACAATATTTAATATTTTTTTTATTGCAGAGAATGAAGTAGTTAATTAAGTGCTGAATTAGGCTTTACTATCTTGATTTTACATGAATTTTGTCTATTTGTTGAAAAAGAATATTTCACTTTTTTTAATTATGTTTTGTCAAACCAATTTAGAAATTAAGAGACGAATTAGAGGAATAAAGACGACAATACGAGAATAACGCAGGTTCACTTGAGAAAAGACTCAAAGAAACTATTGGTGAATAAGGAGAGCAGATTGCTTAACTTAAAAAGCAGATTACTGATTCGAAAAATGAACTCGCTTCTTTATCTCAAAACTTGGAATCTAAACAATCAGAAGTAAATACAAAAAGGCAATATTTTGAAATTTTTGAGAATGTTTTCTTGTTCACAAAGTTAAATAAACGAGAGGAAGAGATTAATCAGTTGAATAAGCGATTAGAAGATCTCGAGAGACAACTAAGAGAAAAAGATGCAGAAGGATCGTCTAGAGTTGGTGAGTTAGAGAATGAACTTAGAGACCTTAAGAGAAGACTTGAAGAATAAGAACGGAGATTTAAAGATGAGATAGAGAGACTTAAAAATGATTCTAATGGGGAATTGAGCTCGACGATTTAGAGAATGAGAATTCAATTTGAAAGTGAGATGAATGCTACTAAAGCATAATATTAATCTGAATACAATAAACTTGAGGTAAATTTGGGAAAGATTAGTAATTTTAGTCAAAAATAACTTATAATTTGTAATTAATCTGAATATTATTTAGAAATCAAAGAATGAAGAAATTCGTAATCTCAAGGATCAACTCAATTAACTGAAAGATCAAATGTAGAATGACAGCAGTGATCTGTTAGCTAAGCTGAAACAGAAAGAAGCAGAGTTTGAAGAGCAACTGAAAAATCAAAACTAACGACATAACTATGAAATTAAATTAATGGAAGAAAAAAATAATCAATTATTAGGATAAACTAAGACATACTACGAAGAAGAACTAGCTAAATAAGCTGATAGCTTCAAATTCGATAAAGAAAAAGCATTGAATAAACTCACTGAGGAGAAAGATAACGAAGTAACATATTGTGTTTAATTACTTTGATTTGTAAATAATTATGTTAAAATTACTATTTTTGTTAGATTGAGAAACTGAGAGCTTTAAGTGAAGAAAAATTGGCTAGTTTATCTCGTAAATTCGATTAGTAGCTGCAAGAGAGACAACAAGAATTAGATGCCAAACTGAAATAACTCCAAAAGAAACTTGAAGATGAAGAAAAGAGTCATTTACTAACTAAAGATGAACTCAAAAGAACTCAAGAGAAACTCGATGCAACGCTGAAAGATTTACGATAATTAAATGATAGTTCTGACAACAAAATCAAAGAGTTAAATAATGAAATCTAATCACTTAAGGGAGATCTTGACGATCTTCAGATTAAACAATAAAGAGAACTCAAAGCTAGAGATGCTTAAGTTGAAAATATCAAAGTTGAATACAAAAGAAAAGAAGAAGAAGCAATCAGCAAAGCTAACTAACTCATCAATAACAAAATCAATGAACATCTTAAATTCATCGAGCTAATGAAACAAGAGTTTAATTAAGTGGAAACTGCACTCACACAGAAATATGTTGCATTAGAGAACGAGTATGTGAAAAATAAATTCGGTTTTAACAATTATGAAAAACATAACTTTTATAAATTAATCTATTTTATTGTTTTTTTGGAAAGCTACAACGATCTTTAGTAAATGTTTGAGGATCGTCCATCACGTCCTGAAGATATCGAGACAATTAAACTGCTCCAACAGGAGATATTCAGAAAAGATCAAGAAATCGGAAAAATGAATGAATAAATGAAATTCTTCAAATTAGAGTTGATTAATAGAGAGAATAACTATGATAAGATATTCAATGCTAATCCTAATGTAGGAATCATGAACCCACTTGAATAGAAAGTAAGATAACTCACAGATGGATTATTTAGATTAATAAAACTTCAAAATAACACAAAATACATACATTAAATGAAAGGAAATAATTAAATTTTTTTTTCTTGACAATAAAAAAAGACAGGTGCAATGCGTGTAGCTTAACAGAAGCAGCCTAATAAGACAACAGGAAGTGTAGCGCAATAGAAAAGAGCTAGTAAATTCATACCGCCTGTATGAAAGCAAGATTGATTGCCTGAAGAATGTTGTATCCTTGAAATATTTTTATTCTTCTAATTTGCTATGACGATTTTTACTTTTCAGATTTTGCTGTATAATCTCAATTAATATTTCTTGTTGCATCTACTGTTTAATGCAGTCTAAATTAGGCCTCATTCATCTATTCAAACACATAAATTCATTCAGATTTAAATGTTTAATGGATAAATATTTAATAAGGGGTTGTGATTTGTTTCATACCTTTTCCTTTGTTTTTTAGATTGATTCTCGAGTTGTCATGATCATTTTCATGGCTATCAATGGGTCGCTTTCTCCCTTACTCACTTCAAACTCTCTTCTTGCACTCTTTCGAATTATCTCCCCCCTTTGATTTAATTCAGAAATTCAATGAGTATAATGGGAAGCCAAAATAAATGAAATAATATTGTAGGTTTTTCCATTTTATCTCCATTGTTAATCTATTTGCTTTTACCAATTATCTCCTTTGGCATTGTTCCAATAGAAACATCTACTAAACTTAAATATTTCCCTGTAGAGTTTTAAAGCTTCTCTATTTGGTGGCATTTTTCGGGAGAGAATCATGTGCTCAATAGGCTTAGAAAGAATCTCTTCTAGCATTTTCTTACCTGCTGCACTCATAGTATCTTGTCTACTTAATGGATTTTTCTAGAGAGGTTAATTAGATCGCTTCTATAAAGTTATTTAATTAAAAATTCAGAGATATTAAAGGAAACAACTCAAAGTTAATTAATAAAAAAATATAGCAAAACTGTTTAGTGGTTGGGATTATTGATTGTTTAATAAAGAATGTGGGGGGAGAAGGGAAAAAAGAAGATAATTACATACATTTGATACTGAAGAACAAGAAGAAGTTTAGTTTTGAATTTCATTCAAAAAGAATAAATTAAAAAAAAGACTTATTAAGCAGTGCTTGACTGTATTATCCAACTAAGTCTTTATCAGCATATTTTATGAATTGCTACTTTGAGCTGTGAAAAAAAAGGTTTTTCTAATTCATTTTTAATCTCGGAAACTAAAGCTATCATCGTAAGCCACGTCCCACAGCCAACAGTTCATGATCTATCTGATGTTTGGAGATATACTCCAAACTGATTAGGATATGTGAGCTCATTATTCATTAAAAAAAATGATGTTCCATCCGATGAAAAAAAAAAAGTATGAATAGTTCAATTGATATCGATATTATGAGCTCAATAAGAAAGAAATATAATGAGATGCACATGCATACTCTCTCTCTTTTTTATGTTAAATACATATTGAAATACAAAGAGAAAGAAAAAAAATTAATTGCCAATAAAATTCAAATAAAAAATACGTGTTATCAGATGAATGGCAATTAAAAAGGCAATATTTAATTGACCAAAGGAGGAGGGAGGGGAGGAGGAGGATAGAGAGGAAAAAGGGGGGATATTTTTTGAATTTCTTCCCATGGGAGGGTAAATGTGAAAAAAGACTTAGAAAAATTTAGAAAATTTTGAGAAAAAAAGTATTAGTATTTTAGAAGAAAAAAAAGTAAACTAAATTTAAAAAAAAAAATATTTTATAAAAAATTATGGAATTTTTCTTGTAAAATTAAATGGTTGTTGTTGCTGGTTGCTAATTTTAAGAAAAGTTGAAAAGATTTTGATTAATATTGAAAAGAATGTTTCAATTAATAATTTAAATAGCCTGGGGAGGATAAGACCATAAACAAATAATTAATAGAACAAGGGAAAACAGATTATCGACATAAAAAAAGAAGAAAAAAAATGCAAAAAGTACAACGGGAAGACTTAAAAGGCTTGTGAAATCATAAAGAAAAATTATTAAAAGAAAAATTATTAAAGAATATTATTTCGATTTGGAAGGGAAAAAGAATAAGAAAGAAATTCGAAAAATGAGCATGAATAATAATAGAAATACCTAAGAAGCAAGAGAATTCCATGAAGGAGACGATAACGAAGACCATGCTAATCAACACGATGAGAATGAGGAAGAAAGTGGATATGAAGGACATGAATAGTATCTCCAAGAATAAACAAATCAGCTTAAGAATCAAAATGGCAATAATAATGATAATTCAAATGAACATCTTTAGTAACCTGCCGATGGTAATCAAAATAACCAATTACAACAGTAATAACCAACAACTTAACAGTATTAGCAAGAATAACAAAATTACAACAATAATAATAACAATTATCCTAGCAGTTAGCCTATGGATTCAAATGGATATGAAGGTCACGGTTAAGAAAATGGAGAAAACTAAGGAGCTACAACTATTGCTGAGTAGATCAGAGAAGATATTGAGGAGAAGATTCGAGTTTTTGAAGAATTTTTGAAAGGAAAATCTGAGGAATAGGTTTTAAATGTCCGTATGCATCAGTTAGCATTAGCTAAAGTGCTAGTTTTCACTCATGGTGCTTCTTAGTTCAGACTCGTAGAAGCACACACTAAACTCGGAGTAGCTTATTTGAACTATAAATGTTACGAATAAGCAATCGATCATCTCACAATGGCACTCAAAAAGAATGGAAATCTCTTCAATGAAGAAAAAGCTAGTCAAGGTTATCATGCTGAGATCCTCACGTAATTAGGGAAATGCTATTTAGAAGTTGGAAGCTATGAGGATGCCTTGGAGTTACTCACCAAAGCAAGTGAGCTGCATCGTACAGTAAACGGTGAAAACGATCTGGCTTCGTTAGATACTTTGCATTGTATTGCAGACTGTCATACGAAAATCAAAGATTATGATAGAGCACAATAAGTCATTGCGTAGATCTACGATATTCAAACTTAACATTTTGACATGAAGAGTCAATAAGTTGCGTTTACTATGGTTGAGAATGCAAAGATATTCGCCTTGAGAAACGATTACCAGCAGGCAATTGAATATTAAAATAACGCTATCGATACACTCATCGAAATTGAGTACAATAAACCAGAAGAAGTTGCTGATTTGTACTAGACTCTTTCAGGTTATTTTGAGAAAAATAACTAAATTGTAGATTAAGTTGAAGCTTTACAAAAAGTCAAGACGCTATGCACGGAGATCTACGGTGAAACTGATAAGAGAGTGATTAAAGTGAAAAGATAGATTTCGATGATTTTCTTGAAGAACAAATAGCATGAAGATTCGTTAAGAGAACTACTCGAGATTGAAGACTTGGAGATTAAAGTTTACGGAGAGAACTCTGTTTAAGTTGCTAAGACATTGAGAATTATTGGAACTGTGAAAGTGTTGACGCAAGGAGCGAATGAAGCGCAGAAATATTTCGCGAAAGCGATGAAAATCTTTGAAGAAAATGGAATGAAAAATTAAGTCAAAGATACTAAGCTCAAACTTCAAATGGCTAGAGACTACAAAGGGAAAAGGAACGATCAACCAAGATAAGGGAATGAGTATGACTATTGATAGAAGAAGAATGAAGGGAAGGTTTTTGTGTGTAGAATTTAGAAGAAAGACATTTTAACTTTTATTTTAGTTGGGTGAATATTTGTTTTGTTTATGTTTAGCTATATCAATGATAGACAAATTCATTTATTTTATTGGTTGAGCTGAATGAAGAGAATTGTTTAAGTAATATTTTAACCAAAGAAACATAAATAAATTGATAAAATGACAAAAAGAATCAGAAATATCAAAATAATTAAAAGGGAAAAAATTGAACAGAGCGAATCCTTTATTATTATCCTCTTCCCCTCAGAAAATACCGAAGGGATACTTGCAAATATAAGATTATTTTTGAAATTCGAATATATTTTTGCTTGTTCTTTTTATCCACTGCTGATTTCTAAAGGGGAATAAACAAAAATTCAAAAAATAAGAATAATTTAGTAAATCTCTCAAAATCAAAGGTGAAGAACCAAATGGGAAAAAGATTTAATTGATCAATTACTGTTGTGGAGAGCATAATCCTATCGATTTGATTTCTCTTTTTGCAGCGATCAATTTTTTTAAAAACTCGATTGTTCAGATAAAAAATATTGATTTCCAACTAACAAAAAAATCATTATCTTCTGCTGTGGTGGTTGCGTATTCATCCAAATGAGAGTAAATAATCCATAGTCTAAAGTTTCAAAATCCATTGAGATTTCCAATATGGCTGAACTCCGAGAACATAGAGACCGAGCTATTGCAGCTGCTCGATAGAATGCACTTGCCTTAGCTAATGGTAGATCTGATAATATCCAACAAATGGGAACAATCTCCAGAACGAAACAACCTTAAGTTATCAAAATTGAAAATAATAATAACAATAACAAACAAGTTAACTAAGCGTATAACATACAACAGCAATATCCATAGGTATAGGAATAATAAGGAGTAGGGACGAGAACACTGTCTCGCCCTTCTTCTTCAAAATAACCTCCAACTAAAAAGAAATCTAGTGGATCTGATTTTCAACAGGATTATTTGTCTTAAGAGACGAATGAACGAAAAAGGATGGCATTTTAAGGAGAGGATTCAAAGCCTAAAGCGCCTATTAGCAGCAACAACTTAACAATAAAGAGAGACAATAGCTTGAGGAGATAGAATTAACCTGTTTAAAAAAATGAAATCCCAAAAGGAAATGCAATAAATTCTAATATATCTAGCAATAATCAGCCGAAGAAAAAGACTAGTGATAATTGGAATACAATTAAGAATGCAAATAGCAAAACTAAACCACAAAGCGAGCCTTATGGGATTGGAAAGGCCTAAGACAAACAGGTAAGTTACTATAGAGAAACGGACATAAATGATAGAGATAATGAAGAATATGGTTATCAGTAGATGAAGAATAACAACAACAACAAGGATAAACTCTATTAGCATATTGATTCAGAGGAAGAGAAAGTTGATATAAAGCCAAGTGACAACTTGAATAAGGAAATATAATCTGAGAATAATAATCTTTCTAACAACATGAATAGCTTCGGGAAGAGTTTCAATAAATTCACGAATGGCATGATACTTTAATCGATGAGGCTGAGCAAGGAAGAAATCGAAAAGAATAATGAATATCTGAACAGAGAAATGAAAGAAAGAAACAGCGAAGAAGAGAATGATGATGAAGAGGAAGATGATGACGATGGATATGAGGATAAAAGGAGTTAGTAGAATAATAGAAAAAATGAATTAGATAAGAAGGTAGTAAATTAATAGAAATCAAATCTTAAAGGATATATGCAACACGCATTTGAAAAATAAGGAAATAATAATTTGAAGGATAATTATAAGATCGTTGATAATACTACTTATGAAAGTGGCAATTCTAAGAATAGTGATGATTATTAATTGCCCGTATTTGGTGCTAAATCAGAAGATATCACATAGCAAGAAGAATAGAGATGGGAATAATAGTAACAGTATCAGTAGAAACTGAAGTAGTCACAATAACTTTAATAGTAGCAATACCCATATTATTAACAAGAAAACTAATAAGTTTTTATTAAAAGACCTTAATAATAGCAATAATAATCTCCATTCAAAGTTGATAACCCAAAATAAGCTGATATTTTCTCAGCGGAAAATGCAAGACAACGAAATCAAGCGCTCAAAGGATATTATTCAAGAGAGAATCCCTTCGCAGGTGCTAAAGAAACTGAGAAAGGTGTGAATAAAACAGATGTATCCAATACCAGTAAGAAAGAAGGGTCGTTTATTTCGAACTCCAGCAGTAACAACAACAATAATTAGCTGAAAAGTACACCTTCTTTCCAGGAAAATAAGGGAATTAGCAACTATTTTAACCACAAAAGAGAAGGATCATTGGGAAAAGATAAATAATCATACTAGTAATAATAGTAGTAGCAGTAGTAGTAACAATAATCTTAACTCCGTAAGAGCAATTCATCTATTTCATCAAAACCAACGAAGACAGCAACGATTAGTTCTCAGGGTAATCCTTTTGCTAAGGATAATTTATCGAAATAATCGAGCAAAAATGAACCACCTGCTCGCAAACCACCAATAATGATAACATCTCCGAAACCGCCTATTTCAAAGAAAGGAGGGGCATAATCAGTGTCAAAACCATCTACTGCGAGAAATACACCTTTAATTACGAAAAAGAAAGTAGATTAGGTGATAATTGTGTCTCATCATGCTACTTAAGTTCTTTAACCTAAAAATAGACCATCTAGTGCTGTAACATCTAAAGAAGCAATTAAAAAGAAAACTACATCGAAATCACCTATGCAAGCTATGCGAAAGAGCATCAATAGTTATAATTATCTGTGAGGGGAGTTAATAAAAGACAGAGTTAGTTGGATATTAGGTGATGAAATAATTAATAAAGTACATTACACTTGTCTGGTATTAAATAAATATTAAACTAACATTTAGAAGGCTGGAAAGAGAAGGAGAAGGAGGATTGAAGTGTTCTTTTTTATTTTATACTTTCGCTATTTATGTTTTTGAAAGAACGATCAGACGATTTCTGTTTATAATTCATTTTTGTTTTATGTTTTTTTATCTTATTTTGTTCAAATAAACAATTTTATGATTTTACTCTTAAATTTTCTGAATAAAAGCAAAAACACATTTGTTTAGATCTCTTCATTCATTTACCCTCTTATCTCCCTCATAAAACACCAACCAACTAGATTTTGACATGATAATTTAACATCAACATAAAGCAGATTTTTTACTTCAGAAACAACATTATTATTACACCTCAACACTACAAAAAAACAATGTAAATTAATTATTATGAATAAAAACAAATGGTCTATTCTTTTGAACTCCACTATTTTTTTAAGGTTTTCCCTCTCTTATATCTCACACAATAATAAGTCTCTCTATCAAAACAAAAGGAAGATTCAGAAAGGTTCTCACTCTCTATTCATCCCAGCCTTGAAATAAAATTAAGGATTGACTTATGTCTCCCCTCTAATTATCTTTTGGAAAAAAAATATTTATTTTTTTCTTCGGAAAATGGGTTAAACAAATGAAGTGAATGCCCATTAAAAAAACAAAATACCAGGGAATCTACCCTTAGATATTGAGTCTAAATTGGAAGATCCTATCAGCAACAACAACAATAACAATAACAGTATTCCGATTGTTGGAAATCCAAGTTCTAATGGAAGTCAGATTTACAGTGGATCAAACATCAGTAGCGATGGTAAAACAGGGACAATAATCGGTAGAAACTTCGAGGATATAAAAAAAGAAGTCAGTACCTTCTTGAGTCAATCGCTCCTGCGTAGAAACGGGAAATATCCTCGCTAGATGTCAGCATATGTGAAATTTGAGGAGGAAAAGAATCGCTAAAGGGAGGAGTTAAAAAAACAAATCGAAAATGATTAAGGCATCGAGCTCGAGGAATCTAATGATATTCCACCTAACGATTTCCTGAATTAGATCCTACAGCAGTAGTTTAACAGTGAGGTTAACAGCAAGAATAGCAATATTATTGGATTTGATGGTTAGTATGTACCAATGGACAATTTCTACAATAGAATGGTATTCCATAAAACTTATTCGATTGTGACAGATACACCGAATAGAGCTTTAAGTTTGAATAGCATAAATTTTCACCAAAGTTCGACGATTCGCTCGAAAGACAGAAACTCAAGCGTGTTCAGCAGTAGAATACACACAAATCAATATAGTAATAAAAATAAATAAAGTGAATCTCCAAGTCATATTGGTTTTGGATCTTCTAATCATAATACCTGCTCTGAGATCCCACAACCAATACCTGCAGGAGTTCCTCAGAAAAATGAAGAAAACAATACCAATCCTCTTTCTCCAGATAGAAATACTTATAAGCATCCAACTGTAAAGCCTTCCTATTCAAGAATTAGTTCACTTTCAAAACAGGCTCCAGGAATAGCTACGTAGAGTACTTTTAAGACTTTACGGCATAAGAAAATAAGTCAAACAAGCAGTAATCTCAGGGAATCTATTGACGATTAAGGGAATTAAAGTGATGTATCCTCAAAACAAGGAAATAGAGGAATAATAATAATCTCTAGCCCGCTGGAACACTGCAAAGAGAAGAAAAACCATATCTGTAATAATACTAATAACAACCAGAGAAACATAATAACCAAAGATATCACAGGAATGAATTATGCTACTGCATCTGAGAATGATAACACTGAGAACGATTTGTATGACTAAATGCCTGATGAAGGATGCAGTTAGATTGTTAAGAATCATTTCTCGAGACAGTGCAGTTCTGAATGTGGTTAACTTAGTCACATAAATGATGCCTCGACGGATTAAAATACATTCCCAGAAATGACTGAATGTGAAGTTGATACGGTGAAGGAATCTTTTCTACGCGGATAATAAATTAAATACTTTGATAACCATACAAGCTCCAATTACGCTGTTTTCAATTAATCACCGAGTAATAAGCTGCCAAATTCGTTGAGAAATGGAGGGAATCATGAAAATCAAAATGACAATCTTGCTAAGAAAAATACTTTAGTTTTAAATAATCGAAAATTCATAAATGCTCAACCATTGGAAGCAACAGAAGAGAATAAAGAGTTGTATAATGATAATGAAGAAGATGATGATGATGATCTTAGTGGAGATGTAGATGATTTTAGCTGTCAAGTGGAAAATCAAACTAAAAAGGATTCAAAATATTATGAAGATTAATGCAGTGAGATGTAATAAGATATTTCAGAATTCCAAGAGCGTGGGAAGTTAACTGAACGAAAGCATGATCTCAGGAATTATTAGTTTAATGTAGTTGAAACACCAACTGCGAAAGGAAGGAATAATAATAGTAATACCAGTAAACTACACAATCGATAGTCTAATATGATTTCTTCTTTCAAATAGAATAAAAGATGAAGAATGATATCATATTTATGAATTGTCCTCCTATTCGTTAGTGAAATTATTATTTTATCTATCTAGTCTCTTTTGTTAATAGCATACAGTCCCTCCCATTTCATTCATCATTCATCTTTGAAGCTCTCAACTAAGTCTATTAATTATTTCAGATCCCATCATTTATGTGTTTTCATCCATTTTTTCTCCATCAGCATTTTATTTGTTTGTTATTTGTTATTTTGACTTATTCCACCAAACTACTTAGTTATCTTTCATCATTTATCATCTTTTCCATATGTTCTACATCTAATTACCTTGATTCTGTGAAGAGTATCTTTTATTTGTATGATTCTAAACTCCTTATGCTTTTATTACAAGGAAAAAAAAACAAAAAATCAAAAACCGGGGTTGGGGTTGGGGTTGGGGTTGGGGTTGGGGTTGGGGTTGGGGTTGGGGTT
>Ga0302271_10002233_pt1 | contig 17649 bp, 7 predicted proteins | sample III_Bog_N1_1_FD_198767 | JGI IMG/M metagenome (GOLD analysis project Ga0302271, IMG submission 198767) | Peat permafrost microbial communities from Stordalen Mire near Abisko, Sweden - III_Bog_N1_1 | ecosystem: Environmental > Terrestrial > Soil > Wetlands > Peat | place: Sweden: Abisko...
GGCGTTAATTGATTTCATAATACCTTACGATACACAGGGAAGATAATTAGATTTTCTAAATGAAGGAACCGATGATTCATAATTTAATATTATTCCACCGAAAAAAGAGCTCCAGAGCTTCGCGAATGATTGGTGAAATATGAAGTGGATCTGATTAGTCAGAGACATATATTGACTTTCCCAGTAATATATTAAAAAATAAAAACATACAAAAGATCTAAAAAAGAGAAATAAATTGCATTATCAAAATAAAATATACAGCACAATTATTGTCATTTATGCTAAAGTTCTTGAAATTGTAAGTAGAGATAGTAGCTTACAACTTTTGCTAAAGTTCGCTTTTATTTCATTTATTAAAGAAAGTATTTTTATTATCTTTCTGATTTTGATGGCTAATTTGATTATTTTAACTGTTTGAATTCTTGTTGTTATCTACTTTATTCTAAATCATTTTTGGAGTGTTAATCTCTTTCTTAATAGATTTGCTGTTTTTCAAGATTCCAGATCCAAAACTTGTTGGAGTAGTTATAGGTTTAGTATTGAACTTTGCAACAGAAAACGATTTGATCTGCCCCCGGCTCTAGACTGAACTTTCTGTAGGTGCAACTAATGGTACTTGTTTAATATTTCTAGTCATCATTGAAGGCACGTTGAACTTCGTAACTGTACCAGGTCTTTTGATAATATTAGGTTAAAGAGTTGGTTTCGAAACAGATTGCTTTACTGCTAAACGATGTAAACTCTAAGGCTTCTTTTTTGAAGTCTTTCCTAATATGGTTGGTTAATTTGGTTAATCTGGAATAAACAACGCAATGCTTGCTTGACTAAATAATCTATTGTAAAACTCATTCAAACGAAGTTCCCAAGCATCAGGTTATTTATTTCCTTCTTACTTTTCAGATTCAAGTTTCTTCATTTTGTTTTGCTGTTCTGGCATTGGTGTGATAAAGGAATCATTTTTTAGTCTGGAATCAAATTAAGATTCTGTATTTTCGAAATCTTATTAAGAGTTTTAACTGATTTCATCTATTTTGCTGATTTAATCATTTTGTAATGCTACAGTTGGTTGAATTGCTGTTGTGGTTAGTATATTACTAAACAAGCATGAAACTGCAGTATTATGTGTTTCTTCATATTCCGTTTATTCAAGAATTATACTTTCAATTACTTGCTTTTGGTTGATATTATTCTCCTTGCTGTTAGGATTTTCAGATAAAATAAGAGTTTATCTACTGCAACTGTCTGATTTCACATAGAAATTATTAAGAGTTTATATATTTTCTTTTTAATCTGAGAGCAAGATTTCTGGTTGTTTTTCTAACTTGAATTGACTATCCTATTCATGAGAAATTTCAGTTAAATGCTAAAACGACGTCTTGAAGTTATCTTCTTTTAAAGAATGTCTGCTGCTTTCATTTTTAACTGAATTCTATTGATTATTTTAGCTCCAATGTTTCTAATATTTTCAAGGATTGTAAAATTATAATGAATACACCTATGCCTAATAAAGATAAATTTTACCTTGAGCTCAGTAATCTCAGATAAAGGTAGAAATGCTTCAGAGGCATTAATCAATGCATTAGTTTGCTTGATCTTTGTTTACCTCATACTGCTATCTCCATCGAATTCTGTAATAACTCTCTGCATCTAGTCATATGAGTCAATAGTTTCATGAAGTGGCGATATAAACGGCGATGAAGACAAATGAGTCTCCGCAGTTTCAAATATGTCTCTCGTATCGAAAAGATCGTCAGCCATATTTTTTTCTTAGAAGAAATCTAAAATATGCCTTTGTTATAAATTATTCCCTTTTTACTTTTTCTGAATAAGTTATTAGAAACGAAATAGAGCTGTTTGGAATTAAAAAATATTTTTTGTTTCTTATTTGTGACTTTGTTTGTTTTTGATTTGCATCGACTTTCTTATTTTCTATGCTTCTTTCTAGGGTTTTGTTTTTAGGGCTATGAGTTTATCATCAAAATATTGGATTGCATTTAACGAACAGAATAAAGATATTCACTAAAATGTTACTTTTTTTATTTAAATTGCTAAATATCTATAAAAATCATAAAAGAAAAAAGAAGATTAAATATTGTAGGATTGTATGAAGATAATAAAATGAAATCGGACTTGCTGCGTTAAGTATTAAAGCAGTATTTGTTCTCTTTCTTGAAGAATAAAGTTCATTAAAATTTTTTATCATATTTCATTAGGAAATATATGAATAGTCTAGTCTAACTTGGTAATTGTTCTAGTTCTAAGAAGCGATTAAATGAATTATTGTTTTTTTTTTTGCATTGAAAAAGTGAAAAACAAACATAATAAATTAAGAAATATGCATTTTGTGAAAGATAAGCTGAAGAAGATTGGAAATGCGGTGTCTAAGTCAATCACAACTACCAAAGATCCAATAAATGAAAGAGAGGAAGAATAATCAAATGGAAATATAGCTTCTAAAACTTCAAATAAAGCAGATGGTTTGAAAGGAAAGCTTGAGAAAACAGCAACCATCGATGTAGAAGAACTTGAGGAAGAAGATCTACTGGACTTCTTTCCATTGGATCATATTTCATACTTTGACACTACGAAACTCCCAGGGAGAATCCGCACTAAGGTGGAAAGTTTTCAAAAAATCTTATCATACAACAAAATAAACATGAGAAAACTAAAGGATCAGTGTTTCACAGGTATTCCAGAAGATTGCCCAGGATTGAGATCAATTGTATGGCGTTTAGTCTTAGGGCTGATTTCAAATTAGAAAGCTGACTGGGAGAAAATTATGGCTGAAACTAGGGAAACATATAAAATGTTAGCCAACAAATACATTTATTCAGTGAGTTCTCCCCGTGAGGAAGTCTGGTTGCAACAAGAAAAAGACGAATCAGAATACTACTTAGATAAAACCAAAGAAATATGCACACAGACAGCATTTATAAGTTTTTTTGAAGACAGAAATTAGTGGATTGAAGTCGAAAAGGATACAACTCGAACGAGAGCAGAATTGCATTTTTTTGTGACTGAAACTAGAAGATAAGATGCATTTAGTAACCCTTACAAGAGAGTGCAAGACCAATCTGCTGAGAAACATTTTGATGTACTCAGTCGAATTCTCTTTGTATTTGCGAAAGCCAACCCTGGAATCAAATATGTCCAAGGAATGAATGAAATTCTTGCTGTGCTCTATCATGTATTCCTGTCTGATAAAGAGTTCGCTGAACATGTTGAAGCTGATTCTTTCTTTGCGTTTACCATAATTATGGGGGAAGTACGTGATTGCTTTATAAAAGTTTTAGATGATTCAGATTCAGGGATCAAAGCTAGAATAGCTTAGCTGAATGGGTTGTTACGTAAAGTTGATGAACCACTCTGGTAAGCGTTAGAAGATATGGGATTGACCCCTCATTTTTATAGTCTCCGATGGTTAATGTTGATTTTCACTCAGGAGTTTTAGATTTTCGATGTAATGCGGTTATGGGACAGCTATCTCAGCCATTAGAATAGATAGAGATTTATGGATTTTATTTGTATTTCGATTCTGACGATGTAAAGAGATAAAATTATGATTGATTTTGCTGATGCAATGGAGAATCTCAAACGAATCTAGAATCTCGATGTTGTAGAAATAGTTATTTTAGCTGATAAACTATATAAGTAGTATGATGATGTAGTTTGAAAAAGATATGCATAACAGCATTACCTTTAGCTAAACTTCAAAATTCTTGATGGTTTTGACTCAATTTTTTTTTCTTGTTTGTCATAATAAATTTCAACGTTTACATGTACTCACTCAAATATTCAAACAAAACATGTCTGGCATCATCTATTTACATTTTGACTTAGTTTGATCTCCAATTCTTTAGGGAATTTGCCCTTTTTTATTATTTTAATCAGTTTACTAACATCAACTACTGTTTATGATTCTTTGAATAAACTGAATATATTTCTGCTTCTGAATTTATAAATATTTTGAAGGTTAGCATCAAACATTGTAGGCCTATCCTAATCGAAAAAACTTCCTTAGATTATTTAAACCATGGATTTCTTAATTTGTTTAATTAATTATTTCAAAATAAGTTAAATACACTTTCATCTCTTAACCAATTTCTAAAGATGGCTGCAACTTCAATCAAATTCGGAGGAGGACTATTTCAGAAAGAAAGAGTGATCAGCGAATTACAGAAAGAAAATGAAGACCTAAAAACTAGACTAAATCAAACAGAACAACTACTTGCTTCGTTGTAAGGAAGCTACAATTTATTAGAAAAGAATGCATTTGAATCATAGAATTCAAAAAATCTTTTAGAGATCGAAAATCAACAATGCTAATTCCAAAATAAAAAGCTGGCTTCAGAGTTGCAAGCGCTGAAGGATTAGCTCAAGGGCTAAACAGCCATTGCAGAAGAAAAATAAATAGCTGCTTTGAATCTAAAAGAAGAGCTATCTGATGTCCGTAGCAATATGAGTGTAAAAACAAATCGCCTTGAAAACTACCAAAGCGAGTTAAAAATGCAAGAGCGCAGGTCGCAATAGTTAGAAAATATGATTTAAAGTTTAAAAGAAAAAATTGAGTAAAAAGATAAAGATTTAGAAATACTCTAAAAAAGCATAAAATAAAAGGATCATCATATTGCGATTCTTCTTAAAGACAAAGAGAGAGTGTTATCTGAAAAGGAGTCAGGGAATAATATTAATACTAAACTACCTTCGAGACCACTCACAGCTAAGAATCTTGGAAATAATGCTGAAATGTAATCTAATGGAATGTCATAATAGTTTTCCTTGAATGGATTCAACAGTGGAATAGAAGGTTTGAAAGCAGAAGATTAAGTTAGGTCGCTGAAAAGTTAGTTAAATAAACTCACCAAAAACCTTCAAGATAAGGAAAAAGAATTTCAAAAAATCAAAGAGGAAAACTTCACACTTGTTACTAGACTTAAAAATATCAAAAGATGAACAGGTTTGATTGAAAATGAGTGGCTTTTTGAAGGAATCAAAAATGTTTCAATGTTGTGAATTCAATGAAAATGAAACAAATAGACAAAGAATCTGATTAACATAGAATTTATGATGTGTTTGAATTAATTAACCCTTTGATTTCTTCTAAAAATTACTTAAACTTTATTAACATTTTAAACCTTTCACTAACTTCATTGTCTTTGGAGCTCAAATCTAAATTGCTGGTATGTCATCCAAACTAGTTGCTTTCCTTCCAGTGAGTGCAATAGATTAGAGAGATAGCATATGAAGAGCTCGTTCACTGCCTAGTTGCTAAAACTCAGCAGTAAACTAAATTACATCAAGATGAGCTATGTTCTTCATGACACTGATAAACTCCAAATTCACTTAGTAACTTACGGAAAGAAGAATATCAGTAAATGCCGAATCTGTTGGGTTCATTTTGATTGCGAGTTTATATTCAGTATTTGGTGGCATATGAGCAAAATCTCTAGGGCAATTTACACATTCTCCGTAGATGCCTTCCCAAGAGATGCTGTTTTGATGGTAGGTGGTAATATAGTGAGAATTAGCCCTAACTGAGTTACCAACATAGACTTAGCTTCCACAATCTTTCACGAAATCGATCCAGGTCTGCGATAATTGCAAATCTACTCAAATAAATGTCAGTTTAAATGTGAATATGTAAATCTGAATTTGATATCTAAATTCTGAAAAGCTTTCAAACAATAAGAGGCTTAAAAGGCTACAGTGAACCTAAATATTGGAGCTTATATGCCTGAAATATCACATATTTTTTCTTTTGTTTTGATGTTTGGTTTTACGCTTTGTGGATATTGAATCATCAGGCAGAATCATTTTTTCTTCTCTTGTCAGAGAATTGTAAACAAAGAGTATCGTAATAATAGCTAAGATCCCATATGCATATTTTCTTGAAAGAATTAGAGCTACAGATCCAAATCTGAAATTCAGAATCTAACAGTTTTAGAAACAGCAAACAGCAACATGAGAATAAGGAAATGAAATTATACATTCTTTTTTCAGCATAATGAAATAGTAAAGAAAATAATACTTCTTTTATATTTTAATTCTTACTTAGTCGCTCATGGAAGGTAGAGAGAAGAGATTATGTTTTTCGACAATTGCATCGCAATCATAGCATCGCTTAGTTACTTGTTGCGTTGCTGCTACTATTATGGGGATGATGAAAATTGCCCAAAATTGAAACAAAAATAATGATGCGAAGGAAAGCACATATGTCACCATTGAGGCTTCTTTTTAGTATATTGTCTCACTTCTGGACCCGCATTAACTACATTTGCTTATTCGCACTTCACTGGAAGTTGAATTTGTGTCAATAGGCTCAAATTCATCCATTTTGTTCAAGTAATTGTATAAACCTAAATATTCCTGTGTGTTGGTTTATTTTTCAATGATACTCAGGATTTATCAATTATTGACTGTTTTAATAGATTTGAGGCTATATTTGCAGACAAGGGTAAGTAAATAGAAATAGTATCCCTCCCATAATTTTTACAAATGTTAAGCAAATAAATCCAAATGAAATTTCTTGGGATTATCACAAATGTTTGAAATTGAATGCATTACTACTTTTGAAAGTATCCAAACAAGAGGAACTCGATCTACGATGTAAAAGCATTTTATTTAATACTTTTAATTCATGTATCACTAAGAAATATATACATAAATATTAACATTTTACATTCAAAAATTAAAAAAAACCTGAGGAATCACTTTCATTCCTTTTCATTACCATTGAATTAAATTTCATTAAAATATAAATTGCTTTCTTGTTCTCCTAGCTACTTCTAAGAATCTAATAAAGACAATAATCTATTATTATTACTAGATTTGTCTTTTGCAACAACTGAAGGAAAATAAGGTTGATTACTCGTCAAGAACCTATAAAAAGATTTATTAAAAACAGCACTGTTCTACACCAATCCTTCACTTAGCTGCGACGTCAATTACTACATACCAGAGCTGTCTTCAAGCTCTCTGCGAATGACATCCTCTATGTCTTCAAGAACTGGTTCTTTTTTAGTTTTTTTAGAAGTTTGAAGACGAGAAATATTTTCAGTTATGAACAACGAATCTGTCGTTCGATTTTATTGAAAAGTACTATTCGCTCTGTTTTTCTAATTCTTTGAGCCAGTTGATTTTGTTTACTCAAAGAATATCCTCGAAATGTCCTTCGAGCCTTTATTCATTTATTGCTCAAGGGATGAGTGACGGTATTTTCCATTTGATATTAAACTTGAAATTCTCGCCCTCATTTTTCCATCTTGAATCTAAGCCATACGAAACACTGTTTTTTCTTTCCAAAGCTTAGCACAATTCTCAAAGCTTATTGGGAACTAACCTAATATGCTATCATGACAATCTTAGTTATTGCAGACGAATATTCCTTTTGTTGTAAGTAACATTATTCAGTGGAGTGAAATAATAATATTTTTATGTGTACCTGTTCCTTGTTCTAACAACTCAACTTGAACTGGAGAATTGCAGCATTTACTGAAAGGCATTTCAACTGCATCTATTGATTTTTAGTTGAATTCACAAAAAGGAAGCTTAATTTAATAGACTCTGAGAATAAATGGCAGTTCTTTTGGTGTTATTTTTACCTTGAATAAAGATTGTGAAAGCTGAAGAATTCATTTTCCCGCAGACTATCAAATTGAATAATGAAAGCGGTATTTCTCTAAACGCTTTTGCCACGACTTAGAAAGCTACTTATGTAGAGCTCTCTGCCATGTCTATGATCTTAATCGTGTTTGGAATATTAACTTTTCAAAAAAAGATAACTTTTTTATGAGAATTTTTTTGTATGTTAGCTATCAAAAAGAATTGATTTTTCAATAACAAACTGCTGACCTTATTTCAGAAGATGTGGAGATTCCGCTAGTTTATTAATAAAAAACAAGTTATGAATACTTTTATATAAAGTCTAATAAACGAACTCTACTTTAAGCGAAGTAAATCGGTTTATAAAGATTTGATTCTGTTATGATGATTCTCTCCTTTTTTTATGTATCTTTTTCGGATTCTTATTTAAGATGATTCTGCTGCTGAATTGGTTTTCTATTAGAATTTGTGCTCTTTGATTTTTAAAACTGCACTGGAGTTGCTGCTTATCTTTGTGATCTCATGCTAGACGAAGATGGAGCTATCTTCAAAAGCAAACAGACAAGATAAATTCTTTTTTTCTTTTTTTCTCAAAAAGAATTAGTTGGAATTTAACTTATTGGAGTTGTTCAATGAGACTATGATCAGTTTAAGCTGGTTTTAGCTTAGCCCATGGGTCTTCTTAGTATTAAAGAGGTGCTTTGCCAGTTTAAACTTTTCCATATGGGTAACACAATGGATTGAGTCGAAGAAATCTACAGGATAATAAAAAGAAAAAGATTAAGAGTACAAAAACCTGTCATATCAAAGTGATATGATGAGCAATTTGTCTACTAACCTGGCTGCTTTGGAGTGAAGAATAGTTTCATTTTAAGTCGACAATGAGGATTTTCCTTTATTAGATCTGTCAATCAGCAATTCATCTTCCTCTTCATTTAAAATTTCCTCTAATCTTTTTTTCTTAACTTGTTGAAAGCCTTACTTTTTCCTCTTCTCCTCTGTTCTTTCAACCTCGTAGACTTGAAGATGCATCTGACAATAACAACACCAAATAACCTTGAAGATCTAAGCTACAAATTGATATTTTTGTTTGTAAAAGAAAAGCAGAAAAAATATTAATTTCTGTCCAACGAACAAATCAACTTAACTCTTGGAGGTATTTATTTCCTTTTCTTTAATTTATTAACTCAACAGGAGTGGAAGCACGAAAATTATTGTTACAACAATCATTTAAATAAATTACTCATGCGATGGCTGAAATAGGCGAATATTTTTTTAAAATATTGAAAATTTGTGTGGAGAAAGAAAAAAGTTTAATTGCTACGAAAGCATAATGTATCAAGATATGTCTTAAATGTGTTTGCCAGACTAGTTTGTCTGCTTTGAAATATTGTGAATTCAATGGAATGATATCTTTTTTTATATAACTTGTAAAGCTATTGAACGAAATCAAAAGAGATTAACTTAAAAAATTATAAATCTGTTGGGCAATGTATGTTAATTATGGTTATGTGGAAGATTTGGAATTAATTTGAGAATAAAGAAGAAAAAAAAACTAAAATACAGGAACTGAACTCCACACAGAGCGATTCTGGAGGAGGTTATTATTATGGGAGCATGCAACACAGTATGCTGTGCACCTAAGGAAAAAGAGAGTGAGATAAAAGGAGCAGAGACTTAGTCTAATGTATTGAAGACTAAAGATATTCAACGTCCTTCTTTGAAACAGAAGTTACCTAATGGTTAAGAGTAAGTGGATAATTAGGAGTTAACGGAGGCTCAAAAAGCTAGAGTAAAAGCTGAAAAGTAAGTTAATGGTGCTAATAGCAAATATGATGAAGACGATCTGCATGAAGGTTTCGAAGGGTTAACAGTGAATTCACAATAGAATGGAAATATCAGTAATAGTCATTTGAATAATTTAAAAGAAGGCAACGGAAAATAGTTGCAGACTATCACATTCGCAGCTGCAAGTAACGATGCTAGTATGGCACCTTCTGGGCATGATTAAATGGAAGAAGGAGGTGATAACAAAGGCGGAACAGCGAATCTTTTGTAAAGCTCAACTCATCGTGATGATACTGAAAATAATTAAGGCAAAAGTGATTATCATGATGTACACGAGGTGATGAAAAAAATGGAAGCAGCTGATCCATTAAATGCTACGATGGGAAATCGATTGAAGTTGGGTCCGTATTAGCTGGAAAGTGGAGCAACTTACACCGGAGAATGGCTGAACAGAATGAGAGATGGATATGGAGAATAAATATGGCCCGATGGAGCGAAATATGAAGGAGAATGGAAATTAAATAAGAGTACTGGTAAAGGGAAATTAACCCATGCTGATGGAGATGTATATGAAGGTGAATGGGAAGACGATAAAGCAAACGGAAAAGGGACATATCGACACAAAAATGGTGCTGTATTCGACGGATATTGGAAAAATGATAAGCAGGTAAGGGATAAAACTTTAAAAATAAATAAGATTTTTAACAAAAAATTGTCTTTGTTTAAAGCACGGAGAAGGTATTGAAGAATGGGGTGAAGGAGTTAGATATGAAGGATAATACAGCGAAGGTAAAAAGAATGGACATGGAAAACTCAAATTCGTAGATGGATCAGTGTATGAAGGGAATTTTGAAAATAATAACATTAATGGTAGTGGCACATATGTTTGGCCAGATGGTCGGAAATATACTGGATAATGGAGGAAGAATCTAATGCATGGTAAGGGAAGAATAGAGTGGAGTGATGGGAAGAGCTATGAGGGAGAATATAAAGATGATAAAAAGCATGGAAGTGGGGTGTTTAAATGGGCTGATGGCAGATAATACACTGGCAAATGGGTGAATGGGAAGCAACATGGAATAGGAGTGTACTAGCTGACAAGCGGAGAAAAGAAAGTTGGAGAATGGGTTGAAGGAAAAAGGGACAGATGGCTGCCTTAAGCTGAAATAGACTAACTCATTTCAGATGGTAAAATAGTACTCTGAGAAAAAGCAACCAAAATGCACAAAATTATCAGCGCATTATTATCTATTTTTTCACTCTCTAAGAAAACTAATGATTCTTATTTTTCTTCACTTAAAAATATTTTCTATTCTTTCGATAATTGTACTTTATTATGTTTATTAGAGCAAATATTTATTGATAAACTCATTAACAACAGCTTAATTATTCTTCTATTTCATACATATTTTATCTAAATCAATCGTTAATTTCATCCAAATTTATCAGTGAATAAAGACAACATTCCATATGTAATTATTATATCTTTACTTTTTTTGTTCATTAATTATGTCATTACTAAATATGATTTTTCATTAGAAGATCTGAAAAAGCTTTTTAGCAGTTCTAAAAACTATTTTTGTCTTTAATAGTCGAATTATCTTGAGAATTATGGGTTGATATTTCAGGTTAAAATGTACATAACGCACTGATTTAGTTTTCCTTTTCTCTTCTTTTTTGGAGTAGCTTTTCTTCAGATATTCTATCACGTTACTTGTAAAGATCGTAGAGATTATCAGCAGCAACGTTTGGACGAGATATCTATGCGATTTAATCACTCAATGGATTAATATTTGGCTAGAATAAACCAAATGTAGAGTTGATGTTGTGTTTTTCTTATTACCATTTTTGATATGTGTCAAATAAAAGAAGGTTGTTTTTTTCAGGTAAGGATAACTACCTGAAGAGAAGCTCAAGGGCTTCCACAAATTACAGTTGATTTAACTCAATTTGCATGTCTTCTAATTCGTAAAGCAGTGGAGCAATTATGACTAAAATTTGAATTGGAACAGATTGAATATCGATTTTTATTGCTGAAATCAATCCGTCTTAATCACCATCAAGAGCTAAGAAAATTTCTTCGAATCTAAGTTACTTTTTCTTCTCAAAGATCGCTGCTGAGTTCTTGTTAGGGGAGAAGCCTTAGGAGTACTTACCCATAGAATTTTCTTTGTGGAAAGACCCAGTTGTGTTTGGTAGCTTCTTAGACTAACCTTATCTAGGAGGAAGTAGCTACTGGGTTTTCTATGTTGTTCCATAATTCAAGACTGCCATTTATTGCATCACATTCTCCTTGTTGTTCCTTAACGATTCATTATTGTCAAGCGTAGGTTACAATCTAGGAATCATACAGCTTGGATCATCTTCATCATTTGCTTTTTCGCAATTATTTTTATTGCAATAATCCTATTCTTCTCTTAGAATGTTTCCATCTTAGGCTTATTGCGTATTTTCAAAGTCTGCAGGGTTTTCCGTAGTTTTTCTCATTGCTTTCGAGTACAGTCGATCATAAACGGACATAGCTGGTGGATTAGTTGTCTTACTGATTTTCTCACTTAATTTACTAATTTAAGGATGGAAAGTGCATTCTCTTAACATTTCTTATTAAATTGCTGATATTTTAGCAACTTTTTAAGCTTCTAATTCACTCACCGTCTGCTATTTGTCTTCGCGTTTAACTTTGACAATCAGTTAACTTAAAGGATTCAGTATTGGCTTGAAAGATAACTCTTTTTCCTCTTCCATCTAGAGTTTATCTTTTATGAGTGCTTTTTTCGTCATGATTGTCTTTCCATTTTAGTACAACTAATCATAAGGGTCGATTATCTTTTCACGGTGCTGTAGTAACTAGTCATTAGCTTTAGTGTTAGTCTTCGGTGCAAATGTGCATCCATTTAGCTCACTGTCATAACGATTTTACTTGAATTTCTCAATTTTGTCTTGTTTTTTTCCAAGATAATAAACACCACGATCGTACACTGATATCGCTCTTGGGCTGTCTTATCTTAGAATATAGTCTGTTTATTCTATTTAGTGCCCTATTTTTCTAGGAATCCTAGAATTCTTTTCAGCAGAGAAGCTCCTTGCAGCTGCTACAGTAGTTGTTAGATGAAAATCTTCTTGATTTTGATAAAAAGCCTATGGATTTTCGTTTGTTGAAGAAAAAACTCCACTTTTAGAAACACAACGAACAGTCTCACCTGGCTTCCATAATGCATAATTCTATTATTACTACTATTGCTACTGCTAGTTGTAGGATTGTTGTGGATACTATTGTTGATAACTGAATTGTTATTGCTACTATTGTAATTATCCTTGCTAATGAGTGTTTTGAAGGATACTTTGCTTTTATGGAAAGAACTTGCTTGAACCATGCAGATTGCTGGAACAATTATCTAATGATAGAGACCTCTTTGATTTCTCTCTCTCCATCCTTTCGAAAGCTGCAGCTTGAATTTACTAGACTGCTTATTGCTGAATCTAACTAGATATTTTGTCATAGCAAAAATATTTCTTCGAATTATTTGAAACTGTTTTTTTGTCCGTTACTGTTGAATTGGCTAAATCTTCCACTTATTATTAACTCTTCTTCTAATCTATTGCTGCATGGATTTCTTATTTTTAGTTATCTGGATTGCTTCCTTCAAGATGAGATGCTTCTTATTAAGTTCCGTTAAGATTAACTTTTACAGGTAGCAGATTCAACAATTTCTTGCGCAGCTTTGGAACTAAATTTGGATTAGACAAACATTACTCGAATGCTTGAAGGATTTTAGCAGAAACAGGTTCTGCACAGGCTAAATCCCAGTTATTTTAAATGCAAAATCGCTTGGCTATCTCATCAGGACTATCATTCTTGAAAATATGCAGACTATGTTTTTCTTGTGCAATCTCAATTGTGATGCTAAAAATAGGTGAATTACTCCCTTTTGGTAATAAATAATCAGTAAAAATAGCTTGTTTTAAACGATGATTGTTACCTTAATCCTTTTTAGTTTTCGTTTGCTCTGAAGTCATGCCTGACATTTCTTGTTACTCTTGTTCTTTCTTTTATTGTTGCATAAAATCAAAGTTTTTTATTATTATTTCAAGCAGTTAATTAACAACTGTTGTTTCTAACAGTCTCTTTTTCAGTTTATCTTTGAAACAAAGGCATAACTATTAGAGTTAAACTCCCAAAACATTTTTATTTATTTCCGCTGATTAAATATGAAGGTTATGAGTGCAACTTTTAGTTGATGGTCTTATCAAAACGAATGGAGAAGAAATATTAAAAATTAATTGAATAATTACAAGCAACAGCAAAATAAATGTTAATAAGTATTTACAAAAACTAAATCTAAGAGTCCATGCCATTATTCAAGAGCTCGAGAATAAGCTTAGAGCTAATTAACTTTCTTTTTGTTTAACTTCATCTAGAAATGCTTACTTACATTCAATTTTGTATTTTAAATCTAATATTTTAGTTCCCAGCACTTACCTGTAGAATTCATCACCTTTTTCATTCTAATTTACAACAAAAAAATAAAGTTAATCTTTCGAAAAAGGTAATTCCATTCTAATCTTCTTTTACCTACATTTCTTGAATTACACATTCAAGTGTATGCTACAACTCTACAATCTATCTCTCCGCATCTAATCCATTTTGAACTGTTTCTTCTAATTCATATTTAGATTATTCTTTATTCAAATTATCTCTTCGTTCAGAATTATTACTGTAATTCAACATTCCTCCTTTTTCGCATGAAATCTAAGAATTCGTTCTAAACGTATCATCTGATCGTTTTCTGGAATTCTAAAATTCCTAACGATTACTAATATTTTTGTTTCGTTCTTATTAGTTTCTATTATTTCCATCTAAATCTCGTAAGTTCAATCCAGTTTAAGAAGAAGACCATTTAGGTACTCTATTTTTGTTTCGTAATTAAGAAGATTCAAGACTCTTTGTACCACCATATCTAAAATCATTTCTAAGTTCATCTAAGCATTACTCTTTGAAACTACATGAAATTTCTGAAGATCTCAGCATTTTTCCAGCATTTAATCTCTCGGCCATCATAGAATTCTCCAAATTATCATCAAAAGAAGATTTCTCTGCTGCTATCCGCTGATTTGCAGCTATTTTTGAAATCTATTCTGTTTCTTCTTACCTTGCCATCGCAAATAAACAATAATCATATTATTTAGTTATTTTTGAAATTTTACTTAAAATAAACTTACAATTCCCTCCTTAAAGACGCATTTTGTTTGATGAGTTTATTAATAAAATCCTCTTTTGTTGATAGTACTATCTCTTAATGGTAGATTGTTCTTTGCATTTCCTATTCTTTCAAATTCAATTCTTATCTGAGCTCTTTTTCTAGCTCCTTGAGTCTAGATTCTCCTATTGAAATGCTTTACACTAAAATACTATTATTTTCTCCATATTCATTAGTTTACACTGACTTCGACTCACTTTATGTTGTTAATCTTGCCTGCTAAACTTCTGATTTCAAAAGATCAATTTCTTACTTGTAATTATCTGCTTAATCTTATGTATTTTAGAGCTTCTCTTTTAAATTATCCTCTAGTGCTTTGAAAACTTCCATTTACTTCTAGATTGAACTCTGTTGCACCTTAATCTCTTCATTCTTTAATACTAACTCCTCCTCTAACTCTATAATTTGTTCTTATTTTTCAACAAGAGCTTTCTCTAATTCTACAATTTCTACAGATTTCCTTTCTTCTACTGTTTTCAGTTTATCTTACAACGCTTCCATCGCTAGTAAATAAGAGTCACTTACTTATGAAGTTTACCCTTCTTGTGTTAGTTGGGTTGCAGCTGCTTAGATTTATGATATTCTCACAGCCGAAAATGATCTTCGTTCATGCGATCGTGGTTATTTATTGAAAGAACCTTAAGAAGGTGAGAAGTTCAGTTATCTCTTAAAGTTACTGTTATCTTCAATTTAGTGATGCTTATTAAAATTATTAGATTCCTCAATCGAGTAAGAATTGAACTGATTCTATGTTGGGACACGCTATTAGTATGGATAATCTTAGTAATTGTGCCTGCTTTTTTCACAAGAAATATGATTTTTTTACATCTTTTCACATTAATTTTCATCAATATTTGAACCCAAGTTATTCTAGCTATTCAAAGGCATATTTTATGAAAAGGAAGACATATTCTGTAGCTGTTCATACAAAGGCTATCGCTGAAAGGTTTATTACTTATTACTTTGTTTCTGCATGGAATTTTAATATCCTTGTGATTCAATGTAAGTATTTCCTCTTGGATTGAAGGAAAGCAATCCGTTAGAATTGAGTGAAGAAGAATGATTCTCAAATATGTTTGCAATAGGAATATTCTTACTGTATGAAGATTAAGAAGAACAAGTTTAAGATAATAATGTATCTTTATAATCTAAAGCGCTATTCTCACTTGAGTCTGTCCATCGAGGAGCAGTTTAAAGTGGAGGTTTCAGGGGAGTAAAATTATTATTTTAAGCATTTCTCATTTTTTTTTTACTTTTTTTTACTTTGAATCTCTCAATCAGTAAACAAATAACAAATTGATGGGACTATTTTTTCAAAAAAAGGAACGAACATAATCATTAATCTTTTACTTGCTAATTCAAGAAGGTTCGGTCTAAAACGCTTTCATATGAGTTTATTTTTAAAATTACCAATGAAATCATAAATCTAAAATTAAAAGAAAAAGAAGATATTTTGAAGAAAAAAAAAGGCAATTATGATATCAAAAGCAGTGATACTTGGTGCAGCTCTAAGAATTGGGCTTATGCTCTTCGCTGAGTATTAAGACTATTACTATAATCTTAAATACACTGATCTTGATTATGCTGTCTATACAGATGCAGCTAAATATGTTCTAGAAGGTGGTTCGCCTTATGATCGTCACACATATCGATACACACCATTATTAGCTTACATGATGATTCCTTGTGAGTTATTCTACTCAAACTTTGGAAAATGTCTATTCATAGTCTTTGACATTCTCGCTGGGTATCTAATCTAGAAAATACTCAACACTGCATGCCCTCAACTTTCTTCTGCAGTTGTGAATACACTCACAGCAACTTGGTTTTTCAACCCGATCATCTTCAATGTCTCGACTAGAGGAAATGCAGACACACTCATATCATACCTTGTGCTACTTACGCTGTATTTACTTCTGAAATAGAGATATATCCTTGCTGCATTAGCTTTTGGAACAGCAGTTCATTTCAAAATATATCCAATAATCTACGCGCTTCCGATGTATCTCTTCATAGACCATAAAACTGCCAAAGGAATCAAAGGGTTTTTCAGTAAAAACAGACTTCAATTTGCTTTTATTTCTGCTGCAGTGTTTATTCTATCAGTTGCTTTCTTCTATGCTAAATACGGATGGGTATTCCTTTACGAAACATATCTCTATCACTTTATCCGCAAAGACAATCGACACAATTTCTCTGTATATTTCTACTATATTTACTTGAATTTCGAAGGAGTCTCAAAATTCATGGCAGCTCTAGCATTTATCCCTTAATTCACATTGGTATTTCTCGCAGGAGCTAAACTTTTCAAGGATTTGCCATTTTGCATGTTCATGCAGACATTTGCATTTGTGATCTTCAACAAAGTCTGCACAGCTTAGTATTTCATCTGGTACATGAGTTTGATTCCTTTGGTATTAGCTAACAATGATCTTTTTATGTCGAAGAAGAAGTATCTCCTGCTAATATGGGTTCTTTGGTTCGTAGCAGAACTTCTTTGGAATTTAGGTTCATATTACTTGGAAATTCTTGGGTAAAACGTGTTCCTTGAGATATGGTACAGCTCTTTGTTATTTTTCTTGATGAATGTTCTAGTAGGCTATTCTTTTATTTCAAATCATCGGTTGACAGTTTTCGGTGATTTCTTAAGTCAATCTGTATCTCAGAAAAAAGTAATAGAAGGTGATAAAAAGAGGAAATGAAGCAAGCTATCGCGAAATATTATAAGAGTCACTTTAACATATTTAATCAAAATATCAGATTTTATAGCTGAATATGTAGCACTATTCATTTATATTCCTTTGCAAAACTACATTTACATTAAACTTTTATCAAAATTATCTCTTCCTTAATATCAGTAAAGCTCCATTCATTCCTGGATCCTCTCAGGTTCTCCAAGGAGTGTTTGGGGCATTTGGAATTCTGAATTAAAAACATATCTAAAGGAATTAATCAGAATGGTTTTAAACTTTTGCTGTTTTTGATCCTTCCCCAATAAAAA
>Ga0302271_10002234_pt1 | contig 17633 bp, 16 predicted proteins | sample III_Bog_N1_1_FD_198767 | JGI IMG/M metagenome (GOLD analysis project Ga0302271, IMG submission 198767) | Peat permafrost microbial communities from Stordalen Mire near Abisko, Sweden - III_Bog_N1_1 | ecosystem: Environmental > Terrestrial > Soil > Wetlands > Peat | place: Sweden: Abisko...
GAAATAGAGGGTATGAGTGCTGAAGAAGTATTGTTTTGTCTAGGATACTAATGAGTCATTGTAGTATGTGGATATCTAGTTGATTCATCAGTGTTTGTATCCTTGCCGCTGTTGTTACTGCTGTATTAGTAATACACTGCTTGCTGTTCTGATTGTGCATATGGCTAGGACTGTAGTTTCACACTCTTTTGGTGACTGTCAGTGTAATAATGCCGTTATTAGGAATCATCGTTGTTGTGATCTTGCAACGGAGATTGAACAGAATAGCAGTTCAGCTTATTAGAGTTAGTCTCCAGCTGAATATCAGTAGGTTGTTGCTATGAATAGTAGTGTTTCAAATGCTTACTGCTATTAGACTAGAGTTGTTGGTTTTCGTTGTTGAATCTGCTTTGATTTCCTCGTTATGCTTGTTGTAGTAATAGTTGCTTAGCTTGATTTCGTGTGCCATCGTTGTACGAATATTATTCCTCTTACTGCTCTATTTGTGCTCTTTCACCAGCTGCTGCTGTTGGTGATCCTTACGAATGATCTATTATCTCCTCTGAGACCATATCAAACATCTATTTTCTAAATTTTGTTTGGTGTTAATGCTACTAAGCACTCTACTACTCCTATTCACTCTTTTACTCATGCTTGTCAATACAATACTATTATCCAACTTTGAGTATATTTCGAACATTCCCACTGCTCATTGATGACCCTCTTGGCACTTATTCTTTTGTTTCTTGTTTGCTCAACACCCCACATAGTTCTAACAGCTTCGGCCCAGAAAGTGAATGAAAGTTTCGTTGCTTAGGATCAGTATGCAATCTTCGTTATGATGAATACTAAGACTATTGTTATTACTCAGCATTATCAATATTCATCATGATCATAGCAAGTGCATTAGAAGCAGCAGTATTCATTGAGTCTGATAGAGTCGTACTGTAGTTATGCTTTCTCTTGACTGCGCTGCTGCTACTAGATATGTAATTCTACTTAATGAGTTATGCTCCTCCAGGTTGAGTATTAATAGCTTTACTACTGCTGTAATTAAGCTTATTCGTTAGTTTGTTCTAACATAGCATACTTTGTTATTGCTTCTTACAGCTATCTATCTATTATGACTGTTAGTGCTACTGCTATTATTATTCAATGAATCCACTCAAATCTTACTCATCTTTGAATATTTTCTAAGGAGATATAGACAAAAGTGGTCCTTCATTGCTTTACTCATCAAACTGCGCTGTGTGCTTGGAATCTTCTTATCCTTCTTCATCGTCGTCATCTGCGTATTCTTAGCTTTCTTATCTTACTTCAATGTTATGAGCCATAGTATCGACAGTGCCCTTCCATTATTATTCTGATAACACTCCTTCTGCTGCTGCTGCTGATGCTACTACTTCTTGTTGTTATTCATGATTGGACTCTTCCGTAGCGAATTTCTGATTAGTTGCTTTCTGTACAGCTTGCAGGAACATATCTCGATTATCAAATGATATTATCAAATCGTTTGTAGGATTAGCTATCCCTGTTCTTGTTGGGGCAATCTTAGTATTATTGTTTAATGCTCTCATATCAGTATTCGAAGAAGATAGTTATGATGACTCTTTAGGAATAATCTTGACTGGGGATTCACTTTGTTGGTTGATGGGATCACTCCAAGGCTTAGGAGCATCTAGAAAGCTCTCATTGCAAGCTAGATCATCCTATCCATCTGTGGTCTCAGTGTATCCTGGAATAGACTCGATGTTATTATGCTAGTTCTCCTAATAAGTGCTGGGTCCTTTCACATTAGATATTAACTCACTCAAACTTCCTTATTCTCTTTATTATTGCTGTAGTCTGTCATTCTAGGTAGCTATTGTTATTCCACGTTGTTACTCTCCTCCTTCTACAGTCTTGGCAATATCAGTTGTCTATATGAACGATTTGTGTAGATGACTGAAGGTGTTTGTGAAGCAATTCAGTAGTGTCTCTGGTTGAGTCAGAGTATTAAATGGCAACTGATGGAACTCTTCTGTTTAATGCTGTGCATTCGATTAATAGTAATCGCATTGCTGCTGATATTGTTTCATAATCAGCTGAAAGGGCTCCATGGTGATCTCCCCTATGATCTGTTTAGCATTCGATTCAACATCTTTCTGCATGCTATGAATATCAGTTAGATGAGACTTAATAGTATTGGTAGCAGTGTTGTATCTTGACTTCAGAGCTGCTTCTTAGTCAACTAATAACTAAATATCTTTATTTCTGAAGTCATTCAGGAGAAGAATGTAATCATCGTAGAGTCTGTGTGTAGAGTTGATTAGCTACGAGCAAGACGATTCAATGATTAGCATATCGTTCTCAATATCTCTAAGCTGGGCCTGCAAGGTTTCACTCATGACACCCTGGAGATACGAAATGAATTTAGAGATAATATTCTTTTTCAATGCTCCATCACTTTCAACCACTTTAACACCTTTTCCAGCAAATGCAATTGCACATTTAGAACAGTAATACTGCTGTTCCTAGGACTAATGATGGGATTGAGAGAAGGATTCATCAAGGACATACTTACCCTGAACAAAAAACGATAAGGGTTTATTGAGATAATGCGAAAGGATAATAGCAATAATATACCTTCTTGGATGGATGGTTGACACAATGTCCAGTCGATTCATTGTGATTTTCGTCATTCCGGTTAGCATTGCTCATATTGCTATTGGCGTTCAAGAGAGACATCATTCTTTCTTAGTTGATCTCTTTGGAAGAGCGAAGACTCTCTGTGAATGACATGAACACTTGCTTCTCCATAGCACTGGCAATATCACCAGAGAGGAAATCACCCTCAGCAGCGTTCGAAACTCCAAAGTTTTCTGCGCATTCTAAGTTGTCTTAAAAGGTATTAGCATGGTCAGCAGCGAGAAAGTTTCCCTCTGTGCCAAAAGATTTTGAAAATTGAGATGAACAGGAAGAAGATGACAGTGATGTTGATGAAGAAGCAGATAACCCTCTGGAATGAGGATGGATCATTCTCGCTGAGCTGTGGAGCGTGTGGTGAGATTGATTCGCTAGTTGTTCCTGATGGAGTTATGCTTCTTTAGGTTCATTTTTCTATTCCCTGTTGCTGCGTCCACTAGTTAATACAGGCTAAGGAGATTTATCTTTCAAGTATCCTCCTCCGTTGAGAATATTTTGCAGACTCTTTTTGAGGCCTTTTTAGTTGAGAAGATTCTAAGCAGCTAGCAGTGGTTGCTGAGGATTATTGACTGTTGTTGTTGTCAATTATGAGATATGGTCAGGCAGCACCAGTGAGTTCTTGTTTGGGTTAGTTTTAATATTGTTGTTTTTACGAAGAAGCGATTGTTGTTGATGAGAACAGCACTAATTGATTACCTGAGCAGCAGTAGTTGAAGTAGCAGTTGTTGTTGCTAGAGCTTTGCTGCTGTTGTTGTTGTATTTTGCAATGAGAGGTGATTACAGGTTAGATTTCTTTAAACCTGAAGGGGATTTGGATTTGCTGTTTTGGGTTTGGAGGTAGGATAAAGAAGAGATGCCATGTGTTTATTACTATTGAATGAGTTTGGATGGACTCAGATTCGATGCTATTGAGTTATTCTGAGGGAGATTATGAGATGATTTGCTATGATGTGTTTGTTGCTATGACTGCTACGAAATGAAGTAAGATTAAGGTGTTCCTGTTTGCTTCTGTTATTCAGACTAAATTCCAGAGTTCTTCGGGTGTGGAGAAATAGCTTTGGGCTGTTGTGAAGATAGCTACAAAGAAGATTGAGAATTTTTTTTTGTATTTCCATTGCTGCTAAGGTATTTGCTGGTAGGATTATTGGTATTCTTACTGTTAGTATTGGAGTTATTCGATAGAGAATTCCTTTAGTTTTCTCTGCCTTTTTCAGTGTATTATGATTTGGAGTGATTGAATGCAAGCAATAACGAAGCTACTTCGCTTGATTGTCTGCTACGACTGCCACTGCTATTGTCACTAACATCGTTATGCTGTCTATTTCTGTGCTACAAATCTGCTTGAAGATACTTGTGAGGAGACACTGGCTAATATGCATAGGGAGGCTTATCAGAAGGATTGTTTGATATATTGGTAGCTTGAAGAAGCTATTTGGAAGATAATAACTACTGCTGTTGGGGATCCAGTGTGCGTAGCTGCTATTATTTCTGCTAGCTCCTTAAAGGGCTGCTTTTAGATATGATTGAGGTGGCTACTGGATGGGATTAAGAATCTGTTGTAGAAGCAGTATTCGTTGTTGGTGTTTGTGGGTTTTTGAAGAGTTATCTTCTGGAAGATGGTTGCTTTTCATTTGGTGGTGAGGACAGACTTGGCTACTTTGCCTTGCTAGAATAACCAATCGGAGAAGCTAACAGCTAAGAGGAATGATAATTGCTATTCCCTTGGTGTACTGCAGCAGCTTCAATGCCACCACCACGTGCAAGCTAATTGACTTTATCTTTACGCACAACTGCAGATGCTGGAAGTTGTTGTGATGCTGAAGGTGAGCCAATAGGAAGAATATTACTATTGGATACTGCATTTATCGGTGCTACTGATGTGCTCGAGCGAATTCCTACTGGAGGTGCTTAATAACCAGTAGAGCAGCTTGTTCTCATGCCTGTGAATCTGTCTGTCTATGTGAGTGTGTGTGTGTGTGTAGTTGAATATCTTTCTTCCCTCCTGAATTTGATTTGAATTATTACAATATTCAAGAGCAACCTCCCGCAATAACTTTGAAAAATAAAGATAAAGAGAGCAATCAATTAATGTATGAGTGTGTGGAGAAGTCCAAAAGATCTCTCTCTCTCTCTTCAAATAATTCAAGACACAAATGAAGTGTATTTGATCCATATTTGTTGATAATACAAAATTGACAAACTTTATTGAAAAACAAGCAAACTTGTGGTACGGTACCCTCAAGCACTCAAAATTGCTTTGTCTGTGTATGATTATAAATTTAGTTTGCATTTGTAGCTCGTAACGTTGTTCCCAAGAGTTCCTTAGAATCATCTATAATTTCTAATTAAATTTGAGCTTGCTAAATCAGAAAGAACATTCTTAAACAATTTAGTTTTAAGGACCAACAACAACAACATCAAATATCCTGATGAAATCAACAATCCTACGACTATTCTCGAGTGCAATCCCTAGAGCCTCCTTCGGGAATGTGAATTCAGCTGAGAAGAACACCCTTCGATTGCTAGAACAACTGCGAAAGAATTTCACGAGTGAACTAGCACTCGAAGTCATCTTGAAGCTGAATAAGTCACTGCCACTTTCATTCAACAAGTCAGACGTTGTATTGGAGCTCTCCAAGATGATTGTGCAGAACATTGACAAATGCGATGGAATCAGGTATCACATGAACTAACTACAACGCAGATATATTATTAACAAGTGGCCAGCAGTCCCAGGATTTGTGCCAGCCATCAATGAGTATCTGATCACGCAATTCGAGACAAATTATTTAGAAAACGATGAAGGACACAATCTCTTTCAGTTCTTTAGATGTCTCACCATTGACTAAAAGAACTACGCAGCTATCCCTGCAGAATTATCCACAGATAAGCATAACAATAATCTCACTGAGGGAGATAAAGAGAAATAGATGATTATCAGGATTGCGAAAGTGTTTGAGAAAGAACACTTGCGGTTTAACTTGAAGCATTCGATTATTTCGTTGTACTATGCGAACAAGTCAGGTGAGATCCGTAGGTTCGAAAGCCTTGTGAACAACATCAGAGATCTTAATATGTTCGCTGATTTGTCATTGTTCTCGACACTGTGTTTAATCACCACGCAAATAACCGACAAGCACATCCTATCATTGCTATTTCCGATATTCAAACTCATCCAAGAAGCAATGCCTACAAAATAGAACGACATGGCAAGAAATCTCTCGGTGACTCGTCTTGACGTGTTAGCTGATTTCCTCAGTGAAAATGATGTACTCACACCTGAATTCAAAGAGTTCTACCAAACTACGAGACAGAAACTGGTGAAATACGGCCCTCCTAAATCTCCATTCCCGAAGTTCACTTTAAACATGACACAAGACCAACAGGAATCATTTGAACCGATCATCGAGAAATTCAAGGCATATAAGCAGTAACAGCACTCCTCCTTGGCAGAGGGTGACCTGTCTTTTTAGGATGATTTCATTGAAAAACTACTCAACGAAGATGAGTTTGAAGAAGGTACCAATGAAGATAATCAGTTCTTTAAGTCAAAAAAGTGAAAATGTATGTTATTTGTATGGATATGTATTTGTAATTGAAATGTGCTTTTGATGTCTTTGATATTCCCTAATAACATGGTTTGAAGAAGATATGCTTATAATCAAGAGGGTTGACATAACATTAAAGCAAGAATTGACAGTGATTAATTGATTAAAAAAAAGAAAGATTTTTGGGTCTTTGTTTTGATGATTCTCAGGAGAAGATCTGATATTTTGGGAAGGATTTCAAATAAGCTCTTGGCTTAATTATCTTCATTCTTATGCTTCTGCTCTAATTGCTATTTATACTGCTTGGTATCCTTCACCATCATAGATCTCTCTCAGACGATCGTTCGAGAGAATCTTATACGCATTTGAAATCGCACTGAACTACTAATTTTAATCCTTTGAGCTGTTGTTGGTGTCTTCTTCTTTTGCAGGTCTTGTTAGCTGTTTATCAGGATGATGGATCAAGCTAAGCTTCTTGAATTGCTGACGAATATCATGCTTCGAAGCTGCATGTGGTACTCCCAATATGAAATACAAATCATTATCATAATTCAGTAAAAAATTAGCAAGTGCCTCCTTTCTTCTTTCCTAAGCTTTCCTTTCAAACTAATCGCCAAGTTCAGCATCGTAGCCATCAGGGCTAGTAGTATTTTTATAATTATTCTTATTTTCGTTCAAAGAACTGTTTGGATGCTTTGTGCCTGCTGCCTTTGAAAGAGAAGGAGAGGACATGGTCGAAGTAGCAGAAGCATCTGAGGATCTGATAGGATCTTCGAACAGCCAATCTTGCTTATGCATGTTCTCTAAAAACGAAGCTTTATTTGAAAACATCGCTTATCTTCTTTCTGCAAGTCTGATTCCTTTATTAGATTAATGTTCGCTGTAGCAGAATCAATTATGAGTATTCTTATTAGCCAGTGGATATTTCACTTAGCTTAAGACAAGAAGAATGACTAAATCATGATTATTATTACCCAAGCACATTGATTAGGGTTAATAACTATTGAATGGGCTGATAACTTGATAACGATGTATCAGCAGATTAATTTGAATTGGCTGAGCTCCTCTAAATAATAAAGAAAAGCACACATTACAATCTAACTACAAATAGACATCAACGAAAGATTAATAATAAAAATAATAATATTAAAGATATGTGTGTGTGTGCAGCTTATTGCAAACAGACTGACAAGTGAAAGTGAGATCTCGCCGAATAAAAGATGAGGGCTGATGACTAGATGGAGAGTATTCTAAGGGAAGTTATAACCAAAGAATCCATGGATATTAATAGAACCATGAAGCAACTCGCAAAGCAACAGTAGAAGATAGATTATTGGCAGAATGAGCCATCCAATATGAACATATTAAAAGGGGTTGGCTTTGGTAAAGATTGAAGAGATGTGTTAAGCTAGTTTAAGGCAGCTTCTGATGATAATTGTTTTACACTCTTGCTATGTATGTATGTCTCGCAGCAGGAACACTAAAATTAATTAAAGTAACCAGTGCACAAGCTAGCCAAAACAATAATTTATTGAGTTTCAGTGATTAATGCGATTGAAGAATATTTGATCTCCTTAGAAAGGCTTTTAAGGACAAGGTCCATCATCACTCTCTACATCAATGTCTTCCAGTGAATCCGTCTCCAAACACACTAGCTTTATCTTGCTGTGATCTCCAGCGAAACTACCACCACCACCTGGACTGATACTGCTAATTCTACTACTTTGCTTTACGTGAGTTTAATGCGAAGGAGAACTAAAAGCGCTGATGTTCTTAGCATTCTTAGGTATAATCCTACTATTATCATTCTATTCAATGGCTTAAGGTGCAAAGCTAATAGAATTATTGTGATTATTCCCATGATTACTAGCATTATTGTTGTTGTTATTCTTATTAGTTTAGTTGAATTTCTTGGCTGAATTGTTGAAATGCTGATTCGTGATGGTGTTAGGGATTGAATTGGCATAAGGACTGCTTAATTTGCTATGATTCGCTGTGGTTGGACAATTGCCAATGATTTAAATGAAATTAGATGAACAACTAGCAATGCTGCTGGCTTTGCTGAAGCAATATTATGTGCCTTCATTCATCTATTCAGTGTTGTTCAAAGCATCAACTACACCATCACTTTCAGCAGCATCATTATCATAATCCTCTTCTTCTTCTTCGCTGTCAGTGTCTTCATCATCATCTTCATTAACCTCATCGTTCTTGTGAGTGATTCCAAAGCTACTCATTCTATGATTGCCAGAGCCATTGCTATTATTATTATTACCAGCAGTAGCATTATTAGCATTATTCGAAGCATTAGTAACTCCATTAAAATTTATTATATTATTGTTCATTGCGTTAATGTTAAAAATGTTATTATTGTTGCTACTGCTGTTATTGTTATTGTTGTTGTTATTAGGAGAGTTATTGTTATTATTATTGTTGCTACTCACATTGGTATTAGCTTGTATGTAATTATTACTGATGGATCCAACATAGAATGCAGTGATATTGTTAATATTATTGATTTATCTGATATCCCCTCCTGCATTTCCTAATCCTTCTGCTCCACTAAAGTAATTCATGCTGTAGTCATTGCACTGTTAGGCATCACTTTCACTGCGCGATGATTTCTTGGTTTTGAAGTTAGAATGTCTCATCGCAGAATCAGTGTTGTTGTTCTCACTATTGCTATGATTGTTTCTAGTCTAGATGTAATTGTTATTGATATTTACATTTTAATACATCGTCACACTAGGTGGAGAATTCATACCACTACTATTGATTTAGATCTACAAAACATTACTTTATGGCTGTTGTTGTTGTAATTCTTGTTGTTGCTGATGCTAAAGCTACTAAGGGATATTATTAGTGTTATTATTCATCAAAAATAGCTCTGAAGCATTGTTGTTGTTGTTATTGGCTTTGTCATTAGTCCAATAGTTACTGCTCCAGAGAATATTATTATTATTTTATTTGGTAGTTTATTGCCCTGAATGTTCACTACTTCTATTCGAATTATTGTGTGATTTTGGACTGAAATAGCTGTTTCCATGCTTGTTCAATGGATTATTATTGGTATTTTAATAGATTTTAGCATATTATCGATTGCTATCTAGCTTGTCTTCTTCCACTTCTTCGAGTGAAACAACCTCTGTATCCTCAGAGTGCTTTCGAGAAGAATAGTGCTATTATTAATGTTACTAATATTATTATTATTAATATTGCTATTAGCCACGAGGTGTGTTCGATCTAAAGGCTTGTTATGGATCCATCTTCTGAGTGTTATTGTTAATGAGTCGCATGTGATTCGAAGCAGAATAGCTCATAGTGTCATCGGAGTAGATGTTGTACCGCATATCTGATCTCTAGCGAGTCTTCGCTGGAGATTCAGGCTCGCTCTCTTATGGGAAATCTCCAACCTCTTGCTAGTTGCATCCTCCTGCTGTCTGAGCTACAAATCGATCTGTCTCGCAATCAAACTTGTACCGATTAGATTAGCCTAAAGAGAAATACAGTAAATTAGAGTATTTTTCTTAATGTATTGGTATGCTTACTTAGAGGTACTTTTGAGTTTAAGACAAGATCTACGTCGTCTTCATTTGGGTTCCCAAAGAGTAAGAGACGCTGGTCTCTTTTGCTGAGTGGCTAGTAGTTCTTAATGATGCGCTGCATGATTTCCCATGTGTCTCTTTCTTTAGTCAGCTAAGGTCCACAGATAGCGCATTTGTCTTTGAATGCAGTGTTTCTGGAGCAATTACAAAAGGTACCAAAGTGAATCTATCGTTACAAAAGAGAGTTATGAAAATAGATATAAAATGATAAAATATGTCTAATTCATTCTTCAGTTGAATATTTAGTGATTGAATGAGCGTTACTTCAATTACGAGATCCTTCGGGAACCTAGAATCTTTTAAGAGACTGCTTGGCGATAGTTCTTCCAATTTAAACCGAAGACAAGCACTAATAAAACCAATAAAGTTAAATGGAATGAGAGGCAATCGATGCTGCTTACCCTTATTGCTAGTCTGGAATGAAAGCAGTATTGAATGAAATCCTGGCCATTTTTTAATTTTTCAGTTAGCCTGAGTTCTTGATGCGAATAAGGAGATCCCCAGCGATGGCTACATGCTGATCAAAGAGTATTTCAAAGGATGTTCCTGCTTCGAATTTAGCCGAATCCGAATAAGATTTCCTAGTTGAGAAGATAAGATGCTTCGTGCGGACGTAGATTATGTCGAAATAGGGTCTGCATCCTTTCTGTGCATTGAAGTTAGGCCGCCCATGGAAGACTATCTTCTTGATGTAGACAAGCTTCGGGTAGATTGGTGGCTTGAGCCTATTGTGAAGGACTTCAAAGAAATACTGCAAATAGCGAATCTAACAAGGCTAGTTGACTCCGAAGCCCTACTTGATGAACCTGTTTGATTGGGAGAGTTACATAAAACATGAAGGTAATGAAATAGCTAGAGAAAATAGAAAGGTCACCTTTTTTTAGAGTAATAATGGAGTGCTTCTGTGGGAGATTACAGTAGTCCGCTGTAAATGAGAAAGCAGCAGATGATAGTGCCTGTTCTTCCCTTGCCAGCTAGGCAGTGGATTATGCATACGTTCTCGCTTTTGGCTGTGCTTTCACACAAACCACCAAAATAGTCAATAAAATTAAGAATAGATTGGAATTATTAGGTAAGCATAATAATTCACTCTAAATATTGATTTTAGCCTTGATAACTATTAGATTTAATTAAGCACATTTGATTAAGTTCATCGATCATCCTTGTGTAAACATGCACATTATTCTACAACTAGCTTAAATGCTTATGTGAGTGGGATAGCTGAGTAAAAAGCAGCTAGAGACAAATACTACTCCACAAAACTTGCAGATAATAGGCTAAAAAGCTAAGAAATCAGGGATTCGCTTTGAAATAGTATGTTTTAGCAGTGAGAATATCTATTAATTACGCTGGAAAGCAGTGGGTATTATTAGTAAAAATTCTTTCTGAAATATGGGAATGTTCATGTTGAATGAGAGAATGAACTTACCAGACAGGAAGAACTGGATCTTCTAGCAGATCTGAAACAATGTATGTATCGGTGGTGAATGATGATCTTCCCATTGAAAATCAAGTACCTATCATCGGAGTCCAAACAAATATTGTTAGTTCCCTCTCGAGAATGGGTTAGAACTTAAGTTAGAAGGTAATTTGATAGTTTATTCTCAAATCCTTCTCTCTTTTTTTTAACAGTGGATATTGCTAAAAGCAGTGTTCATTTGTTCATCACAAAAGAGAGATTGCTTACTTGATTGCCGAACTTAGAGTAGTCGTACATCCTGCAGCTGAGGTTGAACACTAAGAAGTTGTTCGCATGCCTCTCCCGAATGAATTTCGTTACCTAAATAAGAAAATTTGTGTTGCAATTAGATTACTAGATATGGTAAAAATAAGAATATTTTCAGGGGAGAGCAACCATTCAAAAACGCAATCAATGCGTTGAATCTATTCCCAATTCTTCAATTCAATTAGTTCATCTATTGCAGGACTAAAATCGTTTCTTGAACCCATATTTTAGCTATTTTGAAAGCATGTAAAATCTCCTTCAGAAATCTGATTAGTTACTTTATCTATTGGATTCCGATACACACTTTCTACGCCTGATGCTGGATAGCTCATAGCGATGAGTCTTGTGCAAATATACGTGAGATCTAGATTATATCCACCCTCTCTGAATCTGTTTTTGGGACCTGATACGATCTTGCGGAGGAAATCCATCTCCACTCTCACACAACCGTCTTGTTAAGTTGCCTCCCCCCCTCAGACTCACTCACTGTCAGACTCAGTCTCTTTATCTCTTTGTTTGTCTCTTGGTCTTTGATTAATTTATTATTGGGAGAACTTGCTCTAATTACACTAAATTAATTGCACAGAACAATATTCAATCACTCTCTCACTCTCCCTCTATCTTGATAACTCCCTTGGTATTGATTATTACTTGAACAATAAGTTACCCGACTGGCTGGAAGATAAGCATATTCGTCAGTGATTTTAGCTTTCTTAACAGCTATTACGCTAGGTTTCCTAGATATCACCCCACCCAAAGCAGAGAAGAGAGGAATTTCAAAACTAATTGTTTTTTGTGTGTTATTTTAGGCTCTTAGTTTTGAATCGTTTTGCATAATTTAGACTCAACTCTCTCAGGAGAATGATATCAAAATAGAAAGAATAAGGCATTTGGAACTCGAAGAGTGTAGATGTAAACAATCCTCTTTGCTTGATTATTTTCACTGAGATACTAAGAAAAATATTATTACAAAAATTTGAAGAGAGAACACAAATCAAGGGATGAACTACTATGCTTTAATGGATATTAACAAACAAGCTCCAAGTGAGGGAGGAGGGGAGGAGGGTAAAGATTACAACTAAATTCAGTAGCAATTAATTGATACTATGTGGAGTAAAAACCATTTCAGATAAAAGTAATTTTAGCAATGTAACTTTTTATGTGAAAAACAGTGCTTTATATTTTTATGACTTGCTAGTGAATTTTCAGCACTTTCTCGATCTTTAATCTTGTATGAGGTCTAAACATGCATACTTCTAGGACTACAATTCAAAGTCAAAGCAGTAGCTTGACAGGTAAATCGCAAGATTAGGTATGTAATAATAATCGAATAAATATTCCTTGATCCATAAAAATAAGGTTTCTTAATTAAAATTTTATTGTCTTTTGCTCTATTTTTACTCAAAAGAGTTAAAACTGTTGGTTCTGGCTTCCTAATAGCCTTCACCTAGCAGGTCTCTAGGGTACTCCATAATGTTATTATGTTGGGCTTATTACTGTGGACTTTTAGAAGAGGATACCTTATACACTCAGCTGATTATTTCTTGTTTAATATCTGCTAATGAAGGTGGTTGAATCATCTGTTCTCTCGGGACAGATTGAGTTAAACGATTAGGAGTAAACTGTAATCGAAGATAATTGATCTTGAAATGATACCAATAATATTCATGAATAAATTGAAAAACTAACTATAATTTCAAGTTGTTGGATAAACAGATCTTAAAGCCATTGAAGGTATTGGCTGAACTCTTCCTATTCGAAGATGCTGGGTCAGAGTATTCCTTGACAAGCATACTATTAATTGTGACATTCTTTAGCACAAATTCCTCTCCTTTTTTGTTTTCTTTTCAAATGAGTTCATACAATTACCCTCCCCCTCTGTACTTCTCTTATTCATTCTTTACCTCTGAATTAGTAAGGTAATAGGTAATTTTGCTAAGGAAACAGTAACACACAAACACACACATACACAGATATACAATGTCTTTAGATTAACAGTGAATTATCTTGTCAATCATAGTAGAATGTGTTTTTCTCTCCAGGTGCTGCTTTTTCAGAAATTCTAATAACGCTATCTTTCTCGTCTTAGGATTCCTCTCCGGCTGAAAGCACATCGTTTGGAGAATGATCTGATAGCAATTCATCAGATTGCTCACTGAGATCAGCAGACACGCGTCTTGGTCTCTCGATTACAGGGGCTGGAATGTCATCAGTGTTGAGATCTTTAACTGCTTGTCCATCTACAATTGTGCTGGGATTAAACGAGCCTCCTTCTTCGTTGTTGCTATGCAACGTCGCATCATTCGTTCCTTTACCAGTTGCAGCCCGTTAGGATTATGCTCTTCCAACATGTTTAGAAGCAGCTCTCTGCTGAATAACAGATTCGGAGTTAAGTGTCCTTGACCTCTTCTAGCAGAGATTCATTTTCTTCATAGTCGCTGAGAACCCAAGGTATCCTTTACCAAGTGTCACGTAGAACACAAGGATAACAAGCACAACTGCAGCGAGGATACGACTTTCATTCATGAAGTTCTCCACTGGAATGCCAGGAAGACTATCATAGAGCAGCGACCCAGTGAATGGTCCAATGAATGTACCGAGGGCATACCCACCGACAAAAATACTCGATCCCATATCACTACAAGCTCTAATCATTTTAGGATCAGGTTAAGCTACTTTTCTTCTTTTCATCTCATTCACTACGATCAGCTCGATCAGCTCTGGAATCATAGGCAAAATAACCATTGCTGATCCAACACCATTGATGCATTATCCGATTGTTACGAAATACCAATAATTACCTCCAGTTGGGAATCCTAAGTATTTCTCAGGCGCCATAACGAGCATTGCCAAAATAGATATCACTGTCCCCACAATCAAGATCGTTTTCTTGTCTAATTTCTTGGAAATAGCAGGCATCAGATGAAGGAATACCATGTAGAAAAATGCACCAACGGAGACAACATATCCGGATGTTTCTTCATCGAGTCCGAGATCAGTCATATGATTTGTGTACTAAGGATTTATATAGACGTTGGCAATAGCACTACCTACCATCATCATGAAGGTCCAGAAAACTTGCTAGTTCTTGAAGCAGTGGGTTGCTTGAACTTTATCGATTTGGACTTTATTTTTTATATCAGGAGGCAGCCATTTAATTGAGCCAATGCAGAGAATGAACACACCACTGAGCACGTAGAAAGGAAGTTAATAAGCGAGGGCTTTGTTGCCACCTGCCAAACTGTACAAGACAGACCCAATCATAGGACCGAGAACTAAACCAATAGCAGTCATTGTTTCCATGATTCCGATCTTCTTTTGAACTCTGTTTAAGAAATGATAAAGGAACAAAATTAAGGTTAGAATGCAGAATTTATCATTTAAAATGAATTAAGTATGATATTTACAATTGAGTAGTTAAGATAATTGTTAAAAGTAGAAGAAGATTTAAAGTAATATGAATGAAATTATCGTGGGCTTAATTAAGGGGACAACAAAGGAAAAGAGACAAAAAAGATTAAAATAGCGGAGAGAGAGACAGAGACAAATAGAGTATCAACAAGGAATCGAAGATATCATTTCCAAAAATTTAAAAAATACTTCTTCTTTGCATCCAAATCAAATACTTTTAAAGTTCCCAAAATCAAATAGTTTTCCCAAGCCAAAACCCAAATACTTATAGATTAATATCCCAACAGTAGTAGCTCTATTGCTTCCTCTTTCCCGACAGCCAAAATGAAAAATAATAATAAATGGTATTAAAATAATTGAAATTATATTCTAGTTACGATGAAGGCCATAGCTAAGGCACATATCCGAAGGTTGCAGCACCATAAGCAGATCTTGATGCACCTTGCCAAAATCTAGCAAACATTGACACCGCAATGAAGAGAGCCTCGTTTTCAATGTAATAGACCACACCGAACGAAATGATAGTTAGGGACTGTATCACGAGACCCCAGAACATGAGGTTCTTCTTACCGAGCTTGCCCATCATCTACCCGATTGACAGGGACACAGAAAATGAACCAATAGGATTCAGTGCGAAGATAAATCCAATCATGAATTGAGACACTCCTTTGTCAAGAGCTATGGGAGGATAAAATGGAGTAATAACGGAAACAGCTGCGTTCAAAAAGAAGTTCATCATTGAAAGTGCAACTAGATTTCCATCAAATCCAAATATCTTAATGGGCACATATGGCTTTGGTCCTCCATCGCTGGGGACATCTGTCTTGGACAGTAGAGATTCTTTGATTTCTTCAGGTTTAGTCTTCTCTCCTTCACTCATTTTGTAGCTAGTTCTATTTGTTTTTATTTGTGTTTTTATTTTTTTTCCTTATCTCTCCCCTCTTTTTCTTTTTCTTCTCTCAAAATGCAATAATCTCTTCTCCTTTGATTATCACTAAGAGAGACTTCGAAGAAAACAATAGTATTATTCTTTCAAAGGGGGGATGTAGTTATGTCTCCTCCTGATTAGTTTCCACTTCCTGCATGTCTTAGCTGATTATTTCCTTGTGTTTCTCGTCATTTGTCATCTCTCTGGATGAGATATTTTCTTTTATTAATAGTTTTTGTTACAGCCTGTTTCTTTCTCCTTATATTCGAATTAGCTTATTCTTTAACTTTGTATCTGGTACACATCTTTTTCACTTAATTACCTGATCCATAAATAATACATTCTTTTACAAAATATCAATGTCTTTTACTCCTATTCCACTCAATAATTACATAACCAAACTATATTTAATATCCATCTATTTTAAAAAAAGAACTTTTAATAGTCTTATTTAATTCTCTGCTATTTTTAGTTTTAATTTCACTCTGCAACACATAGACAGTTATTTAGCAGCAATTTAAAGAAAAATTAGAGAAACCAGCTAAACTTATGACAAATATCATAGACCAAGGGTGTACATTAAGTATTCAATATTCTTATTACAAAATATCAAAATAAACAATTTTATCTTTATTAAACAAGGTTGCAAAATGTATTAGCTAAGTCAAAATGAGAATATCTTTCAAACTCTTAAACAAACGAATAACTTTTTAGCCATTTTTATATTCTTCTGGATGGCTTGTTCGATTTCAAAAACGTGTTTTAATATTGATGCTATCGACTGGTTTCATCAAAGTATTTTTGTAATTGAAGAGAGTTGAGAGATAATGCATGGATATTTTTAATTTCCTGACAAAAAACAAAAAAATTTCCTGTAAAATATCTTTCAATTAGCAATAGCAGATAAAGAATATGATGAACAGTAGATATGTCAGTGGCTTCATCTTTGCGTTGATGATCCACCAAGCTATCTGTATGAATAATGATTAGTATGTGAATAGTGTGACAAATAACCCTTCTAGCTTGGATTCGCCTCTTGAGGATATTCACTGGTGTGGAGCTGGCAGCTAAGATGATAGTCGTGTTGTCTTGCTCACTGAACTCGGCAGCATTTATAGGTCTGAAGACAGAGGCAAAACTTGGTCTAAAATGACTGACACTTTCATTCGAGCTGGTGTCACCTTTAAAATGGATCTCAACTAGGAAGTAAGCCACAAACACTCAAACACAACAAAACCAGCGATTTCCAACTTTCTATTTACACAATCCTGCAAACAATATGCCATTTATTCACTTATTATTATCATCTATTCATAGGTTGGAGTTGTTCGGCGTATCATTCCTAGTCCGCTGGATTCGAGTGAGATTGTGTTCTTAGGAACATAAGGAGTCAATTGGATATCATCAGATTGCGGTGGCACTGTATCTACTATGGGCATACATCTCAATCTCAAGGAAATCATCTTTCATCCGACATAGTAAGATTGGGTGCTAGCTTCTTCCTGGTCGACCTGTCCGACTGATGACGATGGCTAGCAGAAAGATGAATCTTGCGTTGTGTCCAAGGACTTATTCTTCTCAGAAACGAAAGGCAGGACCTGGAGAGTACTCACAAAATACGTCGTCCAGTTCGCATGGTAAGTGCTCAAAACGCAAATAAATAGAAACAAAAATATTAGAAAAAAGGGACATATTTAATCAGTAAAAATAGCTAATCTTGTTGATTTTATATTAGGGCCTTGAAAGAAGTT
>Ga0302271_10002235_pt1 | contig 17630 bp, 15 predicted proteins | sample III_Bog_N1_1_FD_198767 | JGI IMG/M metagenome (GOLD analysis project Ga0302271, IMG submission 198767) | Peat permafrost microbial communities from Stordalen Mire near Abisko, Sweden - III_Bog_N1_1 | ecosystem: Environmental > Terrestrial > Soil > Wetlands > Peat | place: Sweden: Abisko...
AACCCCAACCCCAACCCCAACCCCAACCCCAACCCCAACCCCAACCCCAACCCCAACCCCAACCCCAACCCCAACCCCAACCCCAACCCCAACCCCTGGCTACAATCAAGAAGAAATTCATTGATATTTGTGGTAAATTAATTGAATAATACACTTTCATCTGAGAATTACAATACAAAATTAAACATACATTTTAATAGAAGATAGCAGTGTTTTAAAGTAAAAATTAGGAGAAAAAAGTACTATTAATTTATTTTTTATTGAGTTAGCTTAGTATTTTGAGGATGAAGGCTTCAAACTTAGAAAGAAAAAAACTAATAAAACTGAGTAAAAAGATAGTTATTGAAAAAAGAAAAGAACTGCCACAACTTTTCAGGGAGACATAGCTGTAACAACCAGTTGTGCTTGCAAATTCGTTTAATAATTTGAGGACCCATTGGAATCGAATTCAGAAGACACACCCTTGTGTTCTAACTCCTGGAGATTATTATTATTTTATTGTTTTGTGATTGGTGGATGAAATCCTTTTTTGATTCTCTTCGAGTTGTAAATGTTTTCTACTGTTACAGACTAGATTGCTGAGGGATAATTAAAGTCATCCGTAATCGTTGTCTAATGATCTACTGGAGAAATATCAAATTCCTTTAGATCAATCGCGTTAATTTATGTTAAACCCATGTGGTCAGTATGATTGTCTCTTTTGGAGTATTTTAAGATTGAATTTTCATTTGTATTTTTATTAGTTGTATTAGTATTAATATTAGTCTATTGAAGCATACTGCTGTAGGTATTAAGCGATTCGAAGTTAGTTAGAGTTCTTTTAGCTTTTGAGCGAGTATAAAGACCGTATGGCTACATTTAATTTTGCCTTTAATTTAAAGCAGTTGATTCCTCTTTGTTTTCAGAATAAAAGTTAGATGTTGGATATTTGATAGTATTTGAGTCTTAATTTCGCTTACTCGAAAGAACAATTGGCTTTAAGCGAGGAGCAGGACCGATATCTATTTCTTTGGATTTAAATTACGATTATTTGTTTAGTTAATTCTTTTTGTTTTGATAAGGAGAATCTATAAAAGAAGGACCATTTGTTTTTCGAACAGGATTCCTGTCAAAGTCTTCTTATTCAGTTAATCCTTGATCTGTGTCAGATTAGTCATGTTCCATTTGGGTGTTGATTCTTATTGCAGGAGATTATTCACTAGCGATGGGATGACTTTCAACCTCTTAGAAATCATCTTAATTTAAGGATATGGAGTCAAATGGATTCATATCAATGTGAGGAGGTTTCTGCTCGACAACAGCATAGATACTTTGATTGTGTGGGGATGGAGAAGATGAAGCAGCTGAACTGTTAAGTGGTCGAATGTGCTCATTAATCATGGGGCCAAATAGATTTTCCCCGTTCCATCCTTCTTCATTGTGGTGATTGTGGTGAGGAGATATTTGCCCACTTTGAAGATTCGGTTAAAAGTGGAAGTGTGTATTGAGTTAAACATGATGATTGTACATTTCTTTAAGTTCTATGTCTCTCAATGCAATGTGAGGCACTTTCATGTGGTTGTTATCACTCTTTGTGATGTGAAATGTATTTTCTTGCAAGTCTTGTTGGTTATGATTTTTTTCACTGTGAAGATGAGAACTTTTATGTGACAGAGAATCACCAGCTAGATGCTGCAGTTACTGCTAATGTTCATTATTTCTAAGAATCATTTTTTCGGAGATAGTTCCAGTCCCTTTACCAAGGAATTAAGAAGGATGTTGATGATTCTCGCTATTGTTGTTGTTATTGTTGTGCTCTTATTCTGGATTATCTCTGCCATTTTTTTATAAATATTTTTTCTTCCTGAAGAAGTTACATCTTTTGGCTAAGTAAGTAAAAGTAAGAGGCTCAAAATAGGAGTAGATAGTCTCTGGAGGTTATGAGCAGCACAGGATGGATCTAACATTCTAGAAACATCCTTGGTTGTATAATCGACTCAATTCTAAATCATCACTATGCGGGTTATTATTAGGATTTGCTAGCAATCTCCTGAGCTAATCTGTTGTACTATTCTGAAAAACCAGCTTCATTTGAAACACCAATAAGCTCGTTAAGTTAGTTCCTAAAATTATCGCGTAGAGGCATTGAATTGCTGCAAAAATAACAGATAATCTTTAGATCCCTGCAACGAAAGTTACTCCTTCTTTAGCAAAGGGTTTGATGATCTAGCAAAGTGTCTCAGCAAGAATAATCATCTCTTAGAGCACAGAAAGAATAAGAAAATATACATACACTCTTCTGTTGGAGAGTCCAACGCAGTTATTTAAAAATGGACAATGATGATCTCGCTCTTTTACACATAAATCGCATATTTTACAGTGATGAGTTCGCAGTGGACGAAAAATGCAGCATTAGGTACAATAATGCAGACAAAATTCTTAGTCTCCCTTTATTTGAACTGAGGGCATCTACCTGCGTTTATTGCGAGTCAAAGGTGTTGTTAGATATCCAGGATCGCTAACAGAACAAATGATAAATAAAATTAAGAAGGAAACGCTGACAGTGTAGCATGTAACTAGCCAGACAGTAGTTCCTAATTCTTCTTCTATTCCGTGCTTGAACTGAGCCTCGTACATAAGAAATAAACAACCAGGGATAAATAGGCCTACAAACGATAAGATTTGAAGCTTTCCTTCTGACCCGAAATTGACCCTTCCTCTCCATAAAAATGTCCTACTGCCATAACTGTAACTACTTTTTTTGGTTCTTGACTTCTTTTTTGCAGACTTCTCTGAGTCCTTTTGCATTCAATTTAGCTTATTGATCTTGATATTTCAGCTTGTTTTTTCCTCCTTTTTTTGACTAAGTTCCTTTTGATTGCTATGGAATACAGCTAATTAATGCAATTTACTTCTCCTAACTCATTTAAGTCTGGATAATTATTTATTCTCCCCTGTGATATCATCTTTTGAAGTTTTAATATCTCATTTAATCCAATCATTTTGTGGTTTTTTTTGTAATGTTTTATGAATTTGATTTCTCAAATTTCCTCAGTTTAATAAAAATTAATCTTGATTTTGCCTTCGAACGTTTTCAAAAAGTGAAATTGAATCATATACAAATGAGAACGCAAGATTAAATAATGGTAAGAAACCTTTGAGAATGAAAATCTGCTTTATCTTTCTAAAATAATCCTAGACTTTTAAGGAATTTGCAACCTAGAAAGATGAATTTCAAGCAGTAATAGTATTCCAAAAGCATGTGGTTATTCTTTTCTAGAGAATTTAAATGTTTTTGACATTCATTTTTATCTTCAAATTGACTTCAAATGCTGGCTATCAGATAAATACTGAGTAAAATATTCTAGATTAATGTGATATCAAGAAGAAAAGAATTGGCAGGACATATTTTAATTTCTTCAAAGCTTAGGAAATCCTAAAAGTAGTTTTGAGAGTAAAATTGAAATTTATTTTTTACATTTTTTTGAGACAATCCCTCAAAAATTATTGACAAACATAGAAAAATTATCTAAATAAGTGGGAAAAGCAGCAAGATCTATAAGACTGGGAGATCCGAAATCAATCAAAAATATATTTAAAATCATTAAAAACAAACAAAATCAATTATTCATTGTAAAAAAGGATAAAGAAAAAGTATTATTTTCAAGAACAAAAATCAAAAATCAAATATCCCATGGAAGCATCTTTGATTATTATCTGCAGTACGCACAAGAAACGGTGCATGAAATTTTGTAAGAGTGTATCAGAGGTGGAGTCTACAAGATTTTTATGTCCCGAGTGCCTAAAAAAGATTTCAGATAGAGAATCTCCAGATTTCATTGACATTTCTAATTTTGTGTCTACAAGCGAACTGATCGAATCAATGTTTTTGATCAACGAAGATTTCACTAAGCTGCAACAGTTTTTCATAGATTCTTTTGAGAAGATTGAGTTCTTTGAAACCCTGCTCGGTTCCTTGAAGAAAGCGATGAATGAAGTTTCAAAAAAGTTTCTCGATGTCCAGAGGAGAATATTTGAGGAAGTTTTTTTGAAGAAATGGAATGTCAACAATGAAGGTCTGTATTCTTGTTTTCTTGATTTTGCTGCAGTAAGCATTGAATAATCTAAATGGTCACACAACATAAATGTAGCGGAATAAGTGAAGACTCAATTTAAAGGGTTGTTTAAGGAATCAGCAAAAGAACTCAAGAGATTCTTTCGCTAGAGAACAGCTTAAGATAGTGAAAATGATCATTTGAAGGAAAAATAATAGAGGATAGAACAGGCATAAAAAGAATTGAATAAAGAACTCAATGTGTATCTCAATTGGCAAATGAAACAACTGAATCCTAAATGGGTTGAGGAGCCACTTGAAGAAAAAGGAATTGGAATTAAAGCTAGTCCAAATTAAAATGAATAAATTTCTATTTCTAAACCTGAAGTCAAATAAGAATAACCTTTATCAAAATAATAACTCGATCAAGGAAATTTTTAGAAGAAAACTGAGACAAGCTGTGAAAAAGATTAAAAAGAATAGGCATAAACTGCTGAAATTGATAAATAAGTGAATCAGAGAGGAAGATCATTGAATTTAAATAGTGAAAAAGGTGAAAAAGATCTGTGTATTCAAGGATAAATAGCATCCAATGATGGACAAGTTGATCATCCTAAACAAGATCAGAAAGAGATAAAGCCTCAACAGTAATAGAGAGAGAACACCTCCAATGTGTATCCTAAAAAACGAGAACTTTCTCAAGGAAAAAACTAATCTGGCATAGTTATTTACCAGGTAAATAAGAATTCAGATCACGGATATGAAATTAAGAAAATTGAAACATAACCCAGGGCTATTCAGCAATTAGTTGAGACTGAAAATAAGGAGAAAAACATGACTGAAAAGCAAGAAAAAACAGCTGAACAGAAAAGATAATAAGAATAAATTGAAAAAGTTGATTAAAAAGTGGAAGAAGAGATTTAATCAAATCAAAGTGATAGGTAGAAGGAAAGAACTGATGAAAAATATAAAAATACAAATCCTGCTCATTAGAAAACTGAACAACTTGAAGAATCTGCATCTGTCTAGTTAACTAATCTGAATGATAAATAAGCATATGTGCCTGGTTAACTAGAAGAAAAAGAAAAAGACAATAGCGATTCAAATTATATAAACGGAAAACCCCGAAATTAATATTAGAAAAGGAAGCATCCCCAAAATGAATATTATTAGCCTAAAAATTATGAAAAAGCTTTGGAAACAAATAAGTATCTCTAAAGTAGTTAGAATTCTAATTTTTAACATTAAATCTCGAGTTCTAATAGCAGTAGTAGCAACACTAATAACAAAAACAACAATTATTCTCATAATAACAAAAACCAAAGGAATAGCAGTGTTTCTAAAATGGTTCATAACGGTTATTATATTAATACTGAAGATGGTAATTATAGAGAAATGGACAATAAAAATCAAAGCTAACATCAGCTTGAAAGTAATAGGTAATCTAACGTTCACGATAATCATAACAGAAGTAGTAAATAAAATGTCAGAGCACACTCAAAGAATAATTAAGAAGAAATGATGAAAAATAAATAATAAATAATTTATTAACCAAAAGAAGAGAACGGAAAATCATAGATATTTAGCGAATAAAATAGGAATAACTTTAGAAATAATAACAATGCGTATCACCAAGAATACACAGTCAATACAGATGTTAAGAACAATAGAGGGTAGTCTAAGAATTATAGAAGGTAATCTAAAGATAATCGAGGTTAATATCAAGAGTCAAACCAAAGGACACGGTTAAATAACAATTAAATCGTCTCTTAAGTGAGTTATATTAGAAAAGATTAGCAGGAAAGTTATCAGAGAGCATCTGGTTTTCCAGATTCACAGTGAAAAATTAATGAATTATAATGATAAAATGTTTGTAAAATGAGTGATTAATCAATAAAATAATCTTTGTATTTTTAAATCTTTTTCATTAGAAGGTAAAATCAAATTGAGTTGGTTGGGATTAAAAGTGTTAATAAACTTAACAAAGAAGACCTTTTTGATAAGACTCTATTTTTGTTTTCAATTCACAAATTCTTAGCTCAGTTTCTACTTATTTCAGAAAAGTTCAATATCAAATCAAATTATATTTACCCTATCATGATCCTCCTCATAGCTCTCCTGAATGATTCAAACTTTGACATACCACTCTCTGGTCTCTTTCTAACAAATATCAGGGACGTACTTTGATAATACTAAATTCTTACCTCAATCAATGAACGAAATCATTTCAAATGTCTAAATTCTTGTCAGCAGAACATTTTTTATTATTTAAAAAATTTACTTTTTCTGATCAAAATATGCGAAGTTGTTTATTGTAACTGCTTAAGTGACAGTAGTACTATTATGAGTTGCTTTGTAGACTCACTTATCGACATTTTTATTTTAACTTTGTCTGCTATGCTCAAAAAGCTATCTTCCTAATCTTCAGCATTTAATCATTCGATGAAAAGTAGGGAGATTGGAAAGTAAATTAATTTTAAATAGTTTGAGAGCTTAAAAAGAGCAAATAAAAGCTGCAATCTGCAATAATTGGATAGAATCAATCCTATTGTAGGACTAATTTGGGGAATTAAATAATTTTTTGTCTTCAAATGTTCGAGAAATCAATATTTCAGTTGCAGTGTCAGAAAGATTTAAAAAATAATTTCCAATGACACAAGACTCTGTTGTATTATCTAAACTCTGATTTATTCCAAGCTGACATGCAGTGTAACGTTTGAAAATAGATAAATGGAAGGTTATTAATGGAAAAGCAAGTAATAAAAGTGATGATCCGAATATACAAATAAGAAGATGGAGATAATAAAGAATATTGAGAAACGTCATTGCGTTTAGAAAGCAGAAATAGGAAAAAAAGAATAAATAGTTCATTAGGAGAAGAGGTAGTTGTAGGAATTGCTTGAAATTTGATTTGAAAAAGCGAATTCTTCTTAAGAAAAATCATCTCTAAAAAAGAATTTCGTTTGAGTATTTTGTCTCTCAGTTGTCTCCAGAGCTGAGAGTTTCAGAAGATCTTAAAAGTACAGTTGGTTTGTATTGCTAGCTTCGGTGTTGTAACTCTTGGTAGATTTGATTTCTTGATCATTGTATTGGATAGCGATTTCACTTTCATCTTGGAAAAGACTATCAAAAGGCTCAGTGGAATTCTCTAAAGGATCGACGGTTTATTAAAGATAATTTGAAGGAGATAAGACTATGCTTTCAGTGAGATTTAGCTTTGAAAAAAGAGGATTAGTTTATTAAATTTAAGCTAGTCGACTCGATTCTTCTTCTTTGTCTTGTTATTTTCTGTTCATTAGATCTACCAATAATACGTCCATTTGATTTTCATCGTCATCAGTTTCGGAATTATCATTATCATCAGAATCGACAGATATCGTTTGAAGGAGCATTTATTAAAATAATTATGGGCAAACAGAAGCATTTTTTATTTAAAAAGAGTTTTAAAACTATAACTCCTAGTTTGCGTCTATTAATTGAGTTTAGTTCAAAAGGTAATCACTCTGTTCCTAGCTGTTTATTATCTCTACTTATCTCTTTGTCTGCAGCTCTTAGGAATAGTACTTATTAATAAAATCGAGAGAAGCTTTCTCGTATGCGTCATTGCTGTGATTTACATTAAAATTTTCCATTGTGGAGACAATCTATTCAGTTGTCGAAGCTCTGAGAGAAAGAAGCTTCATGACAGTTTATCGATCGATATGGAGACTTAGTAGCACTGCACCTCCATTGCCTTCAGTGTTAGAAAGGCAGCTAATGCATGCTTCAGCTGCTAATTCAAAATTTTCAAGAGTCTGCAATGTCACTTTCATGGTGCCATTTTTTTTTCCAACGACTTATCTCAGTTGTTTCTGTGGTAAAACATTATCTTTGAGGTATTGGAACATTGCTAGAGAGCAGAGAGTTTTCTCACAAGCTAGTAGAGTGAGAAGTTTATGTGAAAAACTCATGGAAGACACTGATAAGTCTTCTTCAGAATGTACACCATCTGCTGAGTTGTATGTGAAGAAGATGTAAAAACAGCTTGAATCATTGGATTCTTTAAGAAGAGATGATCTCTTGAGCTAGTTGATCGTTTCTTTGTCGTCTCCTGAGCAAGGCCTTCCAAGAGTCAGAAATCCTTCGAAAAGGAAATTCTCAACTTAGAAACCCTGATTTTTACTGTCAAAGCAAACTGCTGTAAGCTCTTAAGAAACCATAGTTTATTTATGGCTTGTTTTGGTATCTTTGCTATTTTTAGCAACTTTTTTGTGAAGTTTAGAGGATGAAATATTTTTTTCATAAGCTACAATTCCTTTTCCCATTTTTATTTACTTTTTGAATGATTTTTTCGATTTCTTTTGAGAGTTTTTTATTTTTTTCAAATCCAGAATCAAGTGAATTATCCTGTTTTTATGAAGAAATAATTGTCAAATTACTGATTGATTCTGGCTTCTGTTTTCTTTCTTTAGATGCTGAAATTAATTGCTTGGATAACAAGTTTTGTGATTATCTCTCTCCTTTTTTTCGCTGCTTTCTCTTGTTTATTTGTCGACCAGCTGTTTTGAAGGCATAATGTAAAGAATGAAGGAATTGCTTAGGATTTTTTCAGATATTTATTTAAATTTTTTGTTTTCAATTTTTATTCTGGAATAATTCTGTCTCTCCGCTTGAGGGAGACGCTCACTAATTTGTCTACTCCTTAAAGATGTACTTCGTTAACTTTTTGTAATTAGCTCAATTCCAGTTTCTTTCCTGCGCCAATATTATGCAATATTCTCTGAGAGAGAAAATCACAAGAAAACAAAGAAAAGGTTTAAAATAGTTTTATTAAAGAATAAATATCCTCACCAATCTTTTCCTCATTTAAATAATATTTCATCCAAAATTTTCACTTTCAAAGCAATTGTATTAATCTAACCTCCAAGCGCAAAGAATAAAACAATCATAAAGTAGGATTATTTGTGAAGAAAAGTTAAAAAAGATTGGTAGAAAGAATTCTTAATATTATTAAACTTCTTAAGAAATTTCTCTGATCTTAGAAATTAAATTGAAAGGGATACTGACTGTCATTACTTCTGATTGAAATTAACCCCTGTTTTCTATGATGAAGTGCCTATTATTTTGTTAATTATGACTATCTTGAAAGTTCTAAACATAGCACTGTGATAGAATTCACAAGCAAAGAGAATTTATTATTATTATTTTTCAACATCACTTGTAAATTTCAAAGTAATAGACAAAACCAATTTAGACAAATTGGATCATGTTCACCTTCAATAATTGTTTATCGCATTGAGTTTACTTGAATCTCTTTGACATTAATCCCCCTTTTCAACCTAAAAATTGAATTAACTAACTAACTCTTTCTTTGGTTCTCTTGAATCACTATCACCTCTTTAACTCATTAAAGCTTTCATAATAAAAATTCTTGTTTCTCTTTCTTTTCATGATTTGTGAAATTAAGTAACTATTAAAATCCTATGTCTTTTCCAAAGAAAAAAATAAATATTTTGCAATAAATCAGAAAAAACCATTTCAATTTTTTATCTTTTTTATTTCTGTTGAAATTAAAAGGATTTCATATTTTATTGAATAAATAACATATTGAATTACATTATTTTATTCAAAAAAAGAGCTTTCAGCTCTATCACTTCCTTCTAATAGCATTCCTAATCAAAATAGTACCCTAGCCCATTTTCCCAAATGAACAATTATTCTATTTAGATTGTTTGGTAATCGGTTAATAGGCTTCAGAATACAATTTAAGCATATTTAGCAGAATCAAGATCTCGTTTAGCGCAGGATAAGCACATATCTATCCTTTTCGTAATAAAATGCCTAACTTAACTTCTATTTATCCTACATTTTATGCAAGGAGACTATAAATTTTCTTTGATTGCTTCTAAATTATCTAATCTGCAAATATCTGAAATAGCTATGTCATATTTGAGATCAATTTAAATATGCATTTTGGCCTCCAGTTGTTCTCCTTAGTTCTCTTTAATTTTAATCCAAGTTCTGATAAAAACAAAAATATTAAGATAAAATCATGATTATTGTAGTAAAAATATCATTATTTCGTTGCAATCCTTACCCATTTGTAGATGTGTTATCAAGTATAACAGCAGCTTGCTATTTATTGTCGTAAAACATCTTGCAGTGAACAGAGCTAACTGCTTTATCTTCAACAAACTAAAAAGAGCATTTCTTATTTTTCCCAAAACTTACGCCTTCTTCATCAACTCCAAGCATCTTAATTTGTGAAAAATAAGGATCTTCCAACCTTCCAATTTGCAGCGTAATATGTGCTTGATTCGCTCGGATGTTATCGATCTTTCTAATGAAAAGTGTATGATTGCCTGCTATGAAGGTGTCTTACACATGAAGAACTTATTTTAAAACTTGTAACGCAACAATAGGGCTTTTACGGCATGCCTTGATTTCCCAATTATCCCCATGAGAAGAAAAGGAGAACCTTGCAAGTTTTTTATCCGGTTCAACTTCAAATCCACTAAAAATCCCTTTTTCTTCAGTCTAAAGGAATGCTTCTTTTCCCATAATTTCGAAGAAGCGAGTTTCATTTTTGCTTGAGCGATCTCGGAGAATTAAGGAAACCTTTGACAGTTGACTCAAGCGAGTTTCAAGAGTTGGCTCTAGAATTCCACTGTTATTTTCTTGAGCTGAAAGTGCTTCAGTAATTTTCTTGTTTCGTAATCCTTAATCAAACATATGTGGCATCTTAAACCTTCCCATCGATACAGAATCCTCCGTTTGTTGAGAACTAATTTCTTGAGAGAAAATAGGATAATTTATACTTGCCGTAGAAGCGCCTAAATTTTGATAGCTCAAGACAAATGGCTTAGAAATAGTCATCCCATATTTTTGAGATTAATCATTGGGAGCATGTTGCTGTTGAACTGCTCGCGAGGAGGTATCTATTGCGTTGTTTTAGCAGATTAACTTCTCGAGCATCTTTATCTCTTCTTCAAGTAATTTTTGATTTGCCAAACTATCGTTATCTTCGAATTGAAGAATACTACTGTCAGATAAATTCTGAATCCCAATCTCTCCATCTTCCCCATTATGAATATTCATCGCGTCTCCTGTTTGTCCAGTAGTTGTCTTTCCAATTTTAAACTGTTTAAAATACAAAAAAATATTAACCAAATTTCATTTATTCCACTTTTAACTATTAGAATTTCTAATAACAATAAGTGTTTCATGATTGTTACATTGATTGTTGGGATAATTTAAGAGCTCTCTTAACCCATTTTACTGTCAGCTTCTTAAATGACATTTGACTTTCTCCTCATACTATGATACTCCTTTAGTGAATCGAGTTCTTATTTAGAGTCAGCAGGGGTTGATCATCATCTAAATGATTTTTTCATTTACGTTGCATGAAGTTTTTCCTGTCATCGTCATCTTCAATCTTGAACTCATGTATTGCCATCATTTCATTTGTCTTCAATAGCTATTCTCCATCAACTTTCTACATTTCTTTATTGACAAACAATTCAAAAACAACATCATTTTACTATTTTTTAACGCAATCATCTGATTTTTTATAATCATTTTTGTTCTCACCAAAAATCGCTGTGTAATCAAATAAATCGTTTTCCCGAAGCCAGCCTACTACATCTTTTGTCTCCCATTCGTAGACATTGACTGGTCTATCGCCAACAGTCAAATTTGTTGGAATAAGTGTATTCATTCAAAAAAGAGAAAAGAAATTAAAAAAATTAAGAATTTTGTCTTTCTCTCTTCTTTTTTGTTTATTCTTCTTTAGAGATACTAAAACTAGATTATGGCAAAAATGTTCCCTGGTTATCAGGCAGTGCAATATGAATATTGCCTCGCCAGCTTGTAAGAGATTCAATATTTGCCAACTTCATGAGAATATCAATATTATCAATTGGTATTCTAGGGATCGAGGCAAAGACTTTAGTTTGTTTTTTGTTTTTTCTTAAAATAATGATGTGTTTTTATACTATTTGTATATTTTTCCTGAGTTAAACTCAAGTCTCTCTCTTTCAAATTATTTTGTGGGTCCCAATTTAAAAATATTGAATTTTTATCACTTTTTTTCAATTCTTAACTTTATGGATTTAAGCCAACAAACTTCTAAAAATATTCGGTTCTTTTTTTTTTAACAAAACACCATGAGAAACAATTAGGGTTTTTATTATGGAGATTTTTCATAAATAATCTCTAATTTAAGCTAAGCTCACAAAGCATTAGTTTTGGTTTTCTAAACAGACTATTTACATTGCATTCGAAATATGTCTGTTGATTTTTATTATTATTTGTTGCATATGCTTATTGCATTGAAATTGATTTAACAATCATTCATCTTTCTAAATATATGTATGTATGTAGTTGCTTTAAGGAGATTCGTTATTCTTTGAAAATGATCTAACATGGACTTTTACTGGATCTCTTAACATTGATCTATTTAGTATTTTGCTCATTTTAGAATCGGAAGGGGGGAGAGGATTGAAAGGTGTTTAGAGGGCCTTAAAAAACGTTTTGAAAAAATGAAAATGAGTTTGCCAAATACTTTAGATCGCTCGCGGTAAACCAATGGACCATCACAACAAATTGAGCAAAGTCTGTTGCGCTTGCAGTACTAACCAATAATTGGGAATTAACTTTCACTCGTTAATTAATTATTGTTTTTTCTTTTTTGATAGCTTTTGAATTTGAATTTTCCAGAAAAAGTAGTTAGAAGAAAACGGAAAGTGCTGCTTAATTAAAAAGCTTTTTTTTAACTACTCTATGGGTAGGTTAATGATAATTAATTGTGAATGAATGTTAATTAATACAAGATATTTTTTTTTCTTTCTTCACAATTACAAATAAATATATTCTGATCTTTTCATTATCTATTAATGATAATCTGACTCCTTTAAGATAGATACCAAAAGATTTTTCTTTTAATCTTTTAATAAACATCTCAGCAGAAGAAATAAGTACTTTTCTTAACTTCTTCTAAATCTAATTCTCCCTAAAAAAAATGATTTAAATATAAAATAATTAAGTACATTCATATTTCTAATAATTTCTTACTCTTTTTGGAATTTCTGGGAATTCAATATTCGGATAACGTCTCTCAAACGATGCTTTCAATCTTTCTAGCAATGGCTAGCTGTGCAGATTTACAAACTATTTCATCAAATTAGAAAGAATTTATTATCAAAAGAGAATCAGAATATTATTTAATACCTGTTCTCTAAGGATAGAATGCATTTCTTCAATGTCACAAGCATGTGTCCAATATGAATCGTGCACAGCAGCAAAGTGCATATCTTTTTTATAGCATTCAGCAGCTGTGTACATTAAATGTGTTGAATCGAGAGAGTGAATGTAATTTGGAGGAAAAGCTGATCTTTGTTTGGATTTATTAATCGGCAGCTAATAACACAAGAATTGATAATGAAATACTAAAAATAAGAATATATTTGCTATTTTTATTGAATGAGATTCAAATGAATTAAACATATTTGTATTATTTTGTATACTTTATCGAAATCTGCTTCAATAGCAATTTTTTGAATGACTGTATTTATAACATCGAATGTTCCTTTTGATCTGTAAGGCTGGACAACTGGCAGGCTGAGTTTTAAAAATATTCATAAGTTTAACATTAAAAGAACCCTCTAATTAATGATCTTACCCCATAGGTGTAATCCAACTCACAGGATTCGAAGTGTTAGCAATAATTCCAGCACAATTGATGAGCCATTTCTTAATATAATGTGCTGAGCTGAACAAGTTTTTGATTTATTCTAAAGTTGTTGCTGCTAAGTAATAAGATGCCTCATAAGCTTCCTCTTCGTTTAAGAAGTCTTTATCCCTCAATTATTTGTAAATCTACTTCCTTGCTCCAACAAAGGTAACTCCATAGACTGAAGTCATAACAGTTTGTTTAACAACTTTTCTTTTAACATTTCCTGATAATTTTTTTGCAATCTTGTTGCTCTGGGATAATTCGTCCTCTGCATCTAGTTTCACTTTACCTTCAACCATTCTTGCTACATGACTATATAAATCACCTGGTTTGACTGCATTCATTAGGTTCACCTAACAAATAAAATCCATTTTAAACCTTCCAAAAAAAATAGAACCATAATTAAAAATATTTTTACTTGTAAAGCACCATCTTTATCTCTGCCAATAGCTGCATAATGCTAGAGTCCATTACACGATCCATCCATATGAACGTGGAGATGAGAAATATGATCTTCAGGATTACTTAACTTAAGAGCTTCAGCAACATCAAAGATCGTTGCAAGAGCTTACCAAGCATCTTCAACTTAAATCCATTCTCGATGTTTGATTGGATCTGCTGCCCATCGTTTGACATTCTCAAATTACGATTCTGCAAATGCAACTCTTTCAGGAAAGGAGAGTTTATCTTATCCGAGAAGATTTGACAAATGAACTCTAAGCCAATACCAGCCTGTTGTACCTATGCGCTTTTTATGCGAATATTCTAGAAGTCCACGAGATATATCAGCACCCATATGGTTCAAATGAGGTGGAATCGGATAGATTCTGCCTCTGAAATCGACATTATGTGGAAAATATATTTTTTCAATATTTCTAAACGATTTAGCGACATTCATTTTTAGCTGAAAATCACTTCTCATAGAATGCATATCTCTTTAATCCTGGATTTTTCTCATTAATCGTTATTTTTCTTGATGATTCTTGCATTCTCTCAGCTAGTATAAATACACATAGTCCTTGTAATCATAGTGACGTCTTGGAATTTCTCCTTATCCACCACCCTCTTCCCAGATTTTCTCCATTGTATCAAAAACCTTTTTAAATAACAAAAAATTGTTTGCCCGAGTTTTAAAATATAAATTTTAAAGAAAAAAAAGGATGCAAATAATTCCATCTGCTGTGGCTAATGGCTTACTTTCTTGTTGATCCTCCAAGCAGTTTAAGAAACTGTATCTAGAATCTTGTAAATCTAGGAGAGATCAGCATTTCCAAGAACTTTTTCTTACAAAGGTGACTCGTGTACACGCATCATATTTGTAGGACGCTAATAATACCCACCAATTTCATAATCCTACCAGGGTGCTGGCTTGTAGATCATCGGAAGGCACCTATCAAGATGCATGAATGGACCTTCAGTTTTATCAGATTGTTCGTATAAAGAGATAATAAAATCTTCATTGACGTTGATCACTCCATAGTATCCTTCGTTATTTTTAGATTTCTTGTAGGAAGGAATCAGCAAATGAATCCAAAAGTTTTACTCATTTTTCACTTTAATCGTCTCTTTCATCAGATAAAGCAGTAGCGATCCTAGCTTATACTAAACTACCTTCGGTATGCCAACATCATTGTAATTCATTTTCGAAGAAGTTCCCTTTTTGTAGAGATTCTCCCGTAGTTTCATGTTAGCTTCTTTTGTTTTATCTGAGAGATACTTCTTCGCTCGCATGGTCGCTTCCTCTTCCGTAAAGTTAGTGTGCTTGGTGTTGATTTTTTCCACGAGTTCATCGAGATCTTTCTTTTCTTTTTCCTTTAATATTTTCTCTTCTTAATCATAAATAAATTGCAGATTCAACGCTTCTCCGATTTATTTGAAAATTGCTTTGGAATTCACACTGCAATCCAATAAATTATTGTTGTCGTTGTTGTTGTCCTACGCATCTTCCCTGTATTTATTAGATATCTTGAGGATTTATTTCATGAGTTCAGTTAAACTTAGCACTGCAATCTTCTCCGCAGATAACTTAGTTAAGAATGCACCATAGTATTTTCGTTCACCACGCAGTTCTCCTAAGAGACATTATTGCTGTTCTTCCTTGATAACTTTACATAAGTTAGGAAACCACATCATAATGTATTTCTTCGAAAACCCAATATTCACAGTCAAGCCGAATTTATCAAGATCGTCGTAGACTTTTATAAACTTATTCACTGCTTGCTGCTGAGACTCTTGCTCGAGAACTAGCTGTCTTTCGAATAAATTTCTTTTGTTTTCTAAATCGGGGTATTTGATCCCATAGAATGGCATCTTGAACATCTCTTAGAACGCATACACAGATAGGAGCTAATACATTTTATCCACAATTTATTCAAACAGCAGCCCAAATTGTTCACTAGGATTGTCTCCTTGAGATTCTTGGAGTTATCTCAGAGTCTACGGAAGGACTTTACAGAATCCATCAATCATTTTTGGATGCAAATCACCTGTTAGCAAACCTTTGTTTCCTTTGTCAGCTACTTCCAATAAGATTTTCAAATTCTTGAATATCTCCTGCGCTTTCTCAGCTGCCTATTACATTCCACAAAACAAAAAATAACTTAATTCTTTCAATATTTTCACTCAAATTATCCATTTATTTTCCTAAATATTTTTTAAAAAAGCTTCACCTTGAATGGATCATCTCTTAGGAGACGTTCTTCGGCTGTAATAAATATGTCAAGTTTGTCATTGAAGCATTTCTCAATAGCCTAAGCGATTAAGCTAGGTACTTTGTCTCTGTTATGCAGGAATTCGGAGAAAAACAGCTTACAGCACTCTTCCAGCAATACTCCATCTAAACTCATTAGCTGCTAAGCTGATTTATTCGCTTCGATGAGGTACTCCTTGCGGATATGCTTATATGTCAAATGAAATAGTTCTTGTGCTTATTTCTCCTTCTCAAACAATGTCTTTGGCTTAACTGATTCCATATCGTAATACACAGATTATCCACCTTTCGTACTTTCACCTTTGAGGGTCGAAATGCCTGGATTTGCGAGAACTCCTTCATCTAAAATATTCTTTTACGCATCAAACAAAAGTTTATCTCCAGAGTGAATACAATATCTCGTAGAGCTTGCTAGTGAAGCAATGCCTCTTCTGTTCAAGAAAGAAGCCATTCGATACACTCGGAAGGAATGCATTTTCGTTGAATGTTCTGTTTCTCTATTCAGCAGCTAAAAATTAACTAAGAAAAAACAATGAAAAAATCAAAGTTCTAGATGTTTCCTGTCCGAATCATTAAATTAAATTCCCTCACCCGCTTCTTCGTTCCACTCAATGATAAAGTAGTCTCTCTTGTCATACTATTCGAGTTTAATTATTGATCTCCATTATTTTTGTCTTTTGAAAATTCTACTTTGTCAAGCAAAATGACAATTGTTTTTATTAAAGGAAATTTTGCTTTAGACACAAATTTCAAGAGACATTTGAACAGATTTCAAATGGTTAACACTCTCAGGTAACTTGTTGAATCCAAGAATTTAGCCGTCGAGTAGCTATGATGCAAATTCAGTGATATTGTAAATAAGAATCGTCTTAGATCTTCCTTCAAAATAAATAATATTAGGTAGATTTTTTCCTTGATGGAACTAGGCTCAATGAGCTTGAGAATACTTAATAAATCTTCTGTAGTAAAAGATATCTGAATGAAATTTGAATATGAGGAAAGTTAATTAAACTAAATGCTGCTTTGATTTCATACTAAGATTTAAAGGTTAGGAGTTTAAATATCAAATATTTCAATTAACTTTTGCTGTCGGCCATACTAAGGTGAACACACCGGATCCCATTCGAACTCCGAAGTTAAGCGCCTTAAGGCTGGGTTAGTACTAAGGTGGGGGA
>Ga0302271_10002237_pt1 | contig 17618 bp, 4 predicted proteins | sample III_Bog_N1_1_FD_198767 | JGI IMG/M metagenome (GOLD analysis project Ga0302271, IMG submission 198767) | Peat permafrost microbial communities from Stordalen Mire near Abisko, Sweden - III_Bog_N1_1 | ecosystem: Environmental > Terrestrial > Soil > Wetlands > Peat | place: Sweden: Abisko...
AAATTAAAAAGAATAAAGATAATAATGATTGCCTTTCAAGATATGTCTTATAAATTGATTTTAAATAATCATAAGTTGATTTCTCCCCTAGAAAGGCTGCACGATTTGAAGGCTCACTTCTAGATAAATTCAGCTATGAGCTACTTCTTTTTTGATTTTTTTCTCTCTGAGATTATTTCAATCAGAAATACTTTGTAACGTCTTAGTTGCAAGACAAATTAAAAGTGCTATTGTAATTAAATACCACGCAAATTAACAAGTTAAAATTATGTATCCCTTCAATAAATATTGATTGTTTTGTGCTAAATATCTTTTTAAAATAATTTCCTCTTTAAAAATAAGAAGGAACATATCCAATGAATTTTTTAATATTTTCATTTCTACTTCTTTTCTTATCTCTACAGCATATTTTTCTGTTGTTAGCAATTCTGTTCTTACATGATGTTTGTTTTAAGTTGTGGAGCCAAAATTAAAAATTGGTTACTATTGTCAATTAGTTTCTAAGTCTAACTGCTTTTTTGCTGAAAGAAATAAAAAATTAAACTCTGAAGGAAAACATTTATTTGGGTTCTTTTTAACCTCTCTTGATTTTCGTAAGTGTAAACATCTCAAGAAAAATTTCAATCATGGATCTAAATCAGGGTTTTTTCAAGCAAAATGAAAATATCTTAAAGAATCCAAAATATCAAAAATCCTAAAATCTCAAAATAATACTTAATCATCAATTTCTCCCAAGAAATATCTACTTTGGAAGCTACTTTTAGATGAGTGTGATGTATTTTATTCTACTTTAATATTGACTCATATTATTAGTTAAAGATCATTTTTTGGGCTATTTGCGCAGATTTATTTATTGAGATCCATTTTATCTAAGTTCTACCGATTTATTAATTAGTCTTTAGGCTTGGTGGTACCTTAACGTGTATTTCACTAAAAGCGCTTAAAAACAAGCCAAGAGCCTGAACAATTTTTCAAAAATATTAAATATTTGTGTAATCCAGCAAAAACAATTACACCTTCTTTCCCCAATTGCTGATGTATCTTTCATGATTTTCGACTTAAATACAAATTTATGATTTTTTCTTTTTTTTTTTCATTGGCAAATCAATCAGTTTCAATTTTACTAGAAATAATTGTTTTTGTTTTTTTTCTTCTACCTTTTATTTGTCTACTTTTTTAGAACAATCATAGAATATTTAGAAACATGCCACAATTAATCAACCCCTTTGCTCCTCAGCTCTTCTATGAGTTGGATTTAAAGAATTACAGCTCATATTACAAGTTACAGCTAATTAAAATTGCTGCTGTGTAAAAGGCCCAGTGCAAGAATTAATTATTTGTAATTTCAGAGAGATAACTGAGTGAAGGATCGAATTTTTTACCCCCGCAGTAAGGTTGAGAGGAATAGATCATAAACAAAAATTAAGAGAAACATAGGTACAAAGAAAAGACTAAAACGAAATGAATGAGATCAAGGAATTTTACTTGAAAAACTACTACAGGTTGTTTATTTCAAATAAAAGAAGCTTGTTGTTTACAATAGGGTCGATGGCTCTGCGAATACTTTACAATGCAGAAATCTTACTCCGCTCCTAAGGCGTATTTCCAACAGATATGTCATCTAAATCTAGGTTTGACCAACTAACCCCATTTAGATTAGAAATCTCAGTCTCCAATATGGAGATACTTGAATATTTTTGCCTAGCAATTAACTCTCTTTAAGTCTGCTTGATATTCATACTATTTCTGCAATATGTCTCTAAGAATAAAATTGATAGAGTTTATGAACCATAATTCTCAAATATCGAATAACTTCTAAGCTTTATTTGGGGCATTTATGAGTATGTGATATTCTTGCCAAGTATTGTTTCGAGCTTTAACCTACTTAAACCAGCTACATCTATCATCAATATCATACTGACAATCGCAATATGTACAAAATATTAGTTTTTTAATAATAGAATTCTTGATTTTTAACGATGATGAGACAAATAGTGCAAAACCTTAACAAAAATATGCTATTTTAAGTCATTTGAGGCTTGAAAATAATTAAATCAAACTTAAAAGCTTAGAAAACATATGACGAAAAAGAGCAATAATTTTTACAACTCATTGTGCAAATTAAAACTCCTCTTGAATTTCGAAAAAAAAATATTGATAATTTTAATTTTTCTAATCCCCCCAATCACCATAATTTATACCTAACAAGCCAATTTGATTTTTGAAATTTAGGCTAATAACCAGAATTAATTTTTAAAATCTGTAACATCATTTGATTATTTTGTAAATTACTTTAATTTTGTCTTTTTATCAGAGATCAATGTGAGCCTGCATGATTTCAGCTACGAGCTAAAGTAGAAGAAAGTTGATTACTTAAGTAGAATGAATCACTTCCAATTGAATCTAGTCAAAATATGTTTTTCTATTATACTTGTGATGAACTCAGAGATCTTTTAATTGAAAGTGCAAGAACTTCTGACATTCGCAGTGTTCTTCTTTAATGTCGTTGCGTACTTTTATTTTAGGTCCTATAATAATTAATCTACACGCCTGCTGAATTTTGCTTGCGATCTTCAACTTGCTCTTTCAGCTATAACACTTTACTTAGCTAGGGTTAAGGTATTAGAGTTCAGTGTTGTGGTTGCGATACTGTTTTTCATTCCAATATCACTGCAAATTGGGTATATTTTAGAATAGCTGTTCACATCAATTTCAGCTGAGAATACATTAGGATAAGGGAAGAATTCAAATATCAGCCCAATAAACCTAGTTCATTTCACAAATAGGATGCTCAAAGGGTTCGATTTCTCATATAATGATTACTCCAGAAACCCTAATTCAGTTATTCTAGAAGAAATCATAGCAGATCACATACAGACATGTATTAAATATCCATCTTGCTTTTGCAACTTCAAAGTATGTTTTTTAGGAATTTCTTTTAGTTTTTTCAATTATTTTTTGTTTTTACAATCTTATAGGATACAACAAAGGAAGAGTACATCTCAAATATCCTTGATGAAAGCAAGAGAAGACTCTTTACACACGATTTCATTCGAAATACCCTGAAACTTAATCGAGCAAATTCCATGCGTCAATTTCGTCAAGGCCACAATAACTTGAACTTCACATATTGCTCATTTTTGCTGGAAGTCTGTGACTCCAAAGTTCAATGTCTCTATGAATTAAATCAAATGGTTAGGAGTAATAATTTATCTATAAGAGAGAGGATGTACTCAAACTATCTTATGGCATTAATAAAGTCATTCTTCGAAGGATAAGACGGAAATTGTTTTGATTTCGGAGTTGCACTAAACTTCGAGAAAAAAATGGATAAATCACTTAGTTTGTATGATATTTCTTTGCAAAATAAATTGAAATTCTACAATCTTCTCAATAACGATCATCTTGACCTATAAAAACTCTCATTAATAGGCGAAACTCTGCTGAAATAACGAGAATAACTTCGAAATTCTATCTTAGAACTTGCAGCAATAAACAACTAAACACCTCTATTTCAAATCATATCCGACGGGTTTTTAGAACATCTTTCTTTTATGGAATCGAAAAATAAACTCAAAAAAGGGAAAAATAAGCGAGATAACGATGATCAAGCTCGTCAACACAAGATAACTTCCTTAGAAATATCTGGACAGTTAAACAAAAAATCAAATAGCATTACACTCACTGATAACTCTAAATTTTTCGATATTAAAGAAAGAGATCTGTTTTGCAATGATACCTGCGCATTGTTTATGAGAATCACTGGAAATGAGCTTGGAAAAATCATCTTAGCATAAAGGAACTTCCAAGAACACTTTGGATTCGAAATGAAAGAAATTATCGATTAGCCAATATCAAAAATTATACCATCAAATATTGCTGCGGTGCATTAAAATTACTTGATAAATTACATCAATTCTGTGGACGAAGCTACATCTTCACAGACTCCTTTTTATGGAAAATTTCTTCCATTACTGATAGCTCAAGACAAGTTAGGTTGGGGAGTGCCTGTTTCGTTAAGAATGCAAGTTGAGTTCCTTTCTGAGTTAAATGAACTTGGGCTATCTTGTCTTATCCATATTCACAAGTCAGAAAGCCACTTTGCACTCATAGATGCACTCACTTTCAAAATCTAAACCATCACAAAACCTTTATTTTTGAATATTTTTTCATCAATTTTCAGTCTGAAAGAAATTTAATTCCTCAATTTTGCAAGAATCGTACCAGCAATAACCTATTATATCAAGGAAATTCAACTCCACAAAAACAACAACGACTCTGAAAACATCACAACTTATGGTTTCCTTCCATACTTCAATAGCGAGGAGAGTTCAAAATTCTTAAAACCTCTACCAGATGATCACATGAACTCTCTGATTAGTTCTTACTCCAAATCATCTAATTTATCACTGTTTTAAATCTAACTGCGATTAAAACTAGCAGTTAATGACTATCAATCCATTTGCATAGTTGAAATCGAATCCTTTAAGCGTCTTCATACATAAAACGAACTGCGAGATGGATTGCAGCAATGCTAGATTGAATTTATGAAATTTTTTAATGTAAAATTTCTAGGTGATTAATTCTAATCTGATATTCAAAGTATCTCTGAGAAAAAACTAATGGACTATTAAGGTCTTGCCTATGAGAGAATAGCTGAATAAGATCATGAGGAAGAAGGAGAAATAGAGGTTTCTTTCTAAAATTCTCATGTAGCATTAGGAAGTAAAAACAATAATTCTGCTAATTTTGAAAAAGAAGTTTATGGATAAACATTCATCGGTGAAAAAGACAATTAAGACTCAACAGTGCTAGATGAAAGGTAAATCTACGAAAGCGCGCATGCAAAAGGATTACCAAAAAATAATAGTAATAAATAACGCAACATAATTGTAGCTGGAGTAGAAGAAGCTAGAAGTGAAAAAATAGTAAATATTCTAGGACCTTATTCATCTCGTGGGAATAGTAAGAATATGGAGATGTCTTCGACTCTGCTTAGTAGCAATAGAAATATTCAAGCATAAGACGCTTCTTTTCCTCTGTCTCCTTAGAATTTAGACAATATTGATGGATCTGTACTTGTAGATTAAACAGAAAGAAGGAATTTAATCTCTCCAAGGTAGTTTAGCCCTCCATAATAAGGTACTCTTCCAAATACACAAAGAGAAAAAGAAAATGACCGAAAAATACCCGAAATCTTACCAATAAAAGGAACAATCACAAGTTAAATAATAGAGAACAAAATAATTTTAAAATAAAACTCTAAATTACCCAATGAATTTTAAGATAGTTCTGATAATCATGCTGCTAAACTCAGTTCTTTCTCTAAACTAAAGAGCTATGAAATTAAGCAATCAGAGTAAAAATTAAAAGAAGACTTACCATCCTTAACGAGTGCGCATTCCTACACAAGCGAAAGTAAAAAAGCGATTTACACAAAAATCGAATCAAGAAAAAGAGGCATTTTAGAATATATCCTCAATGGGTGTGGTATAAGCTCTCTCATTCCACTGGCAGTCATCATTATCGTGTAGTATTTTATAGTCGCCAGAATGTTAGATCAAGAAAACATAGACTTTTCTTTAATACCATGGCCGATGTCACTTCGTTCTGAAGTTGGATCAAGCATGACAAACCTAATCAATATCAAATTCGCTGACGATAATACGTTTGGAGGTTCCCCTACAGCTTGGTCGTCATTTCGAAGTCAGAGTCTCCGCCGAATCAATGCGAGTACAGAAGTATTCACTGATTTATTCTAGACTTTTCAAAACTAGAATTTAGATGATCGACCATATTTCTACAATCTCACTAACTTCAACTTGAATTTCATTCTGCTGAGAGACTTGTACAGCTATAAGGACATCAAAATCAACAGAACAATTAGTCTTTAGTATTTCATGATTGTGTTTATTTTCAACGTGGAGCGGTTGTGTAGTAAAATCTACGATGAGTACAACGAAGAAGGAGTTACTGTGGAGAACTACACGAGTTTTAATACTCAGTTTACGGCACTTTAAGCGTCAATTTAGACTACAGCTGCAAATACCTTAAATGATATATATTCGTTTTCGATTGTAGTGATAGAAGTCACACTAGTGCTGTCATTTGTGATAACTACAGTGCTGATTCCAGCGTATTATCTGATTTAAAGTAGAATTGAGAATATTCTTAGATTATTTGCTACTTTCTCCCCAGCTTAAATCCAGTAGACAATAATTATTCTTTAAAAATCTCTTGTTTCTGTGTCTGTGATTAAGTAATCTTAGAGTATCCTCGAGAAAAATTCGATTCAATCCTCTTAAAAAAGGCAACAACAGATAAATAAAATGAACTAGATTTCATTCTAATCATAAAGTAATTTTAAGCGTAAGAATATCTCCACAACGACATCGATCTAGAAGGTATCTTTCAAGATTATCTTGTTTTGTTCAATTGCATATGCCGTCATTATCATCTAGCCTATCGTTAATGTCTTCCTTATCCACTCCTTTAATACTTAAGCCTCAATCAACATCGAGTTTCTAAGTAAATTTCTTACTTTTTTCTTGGGACATATTTTCTCATACAATAATTTCATTTTTTTTGTAACAGAAACGCTCTACGACATGAAAGCTCATTTTCAGAGTAATTGCTTGGTAAGCTACTTTTTTCTCTACAGTGTGATCGTTCCAACAGGTACAATTTACAATCCTAGCTATTACAAGACTCGAGTGGGTGGATTGATGGCTTTGAATACAGCGAAATTAACAAATCTGTATTCAGTTGTGCAGCGATAGACTCTAGTCAGTCGCTACTAATAATCTTTATATGACAATTTTCTCTTCAAAGTCCTCACTGGCAATATGTGTGAGGCCTTAAGAGATTTCCCAGAATTCATAGACAAATCTACATTCACCTTTGATTACACAGAATGTACGACTGTGTAGAACTCAATGCTCACATCAGGATTTCAAGTTGCTGCAAAATACATCCTTGAAAAGTTCACTTAAATCGATTAGATCTTGAGTATGACAGATTTAACTGCTAGATAAGCTTCTCTCACGAGCTGGAAAAACGACTATGATTTCTTAGATTTTGATAAATTCCTGTATATTCTCATACGAGTAATCGTCACAATGAAGAATTTTCTGGTGAATAGAAATTTAGATTATATGAACTACATGACAGATATATTGACAATTCTGCTAGTATTCTAGTGCTGCTCCTTGGCGTTGATATTATATTTAGGGTAGATTAGATTTTACTCTAGTCTCATATCAAATATTTATAAATCAAAATAGTATCTAACACTAGTCAGCGTCAATCAGCTCATTGAAAACTCATACATTACAAGCTTCCTCAATAAAAATTAATGAGATAGTATTTTTTGCAAATAATTCTAAAATATTATAAAAAGTAGATCTGGAAAAGAAATAATGTTAAGAATTGTCTAATAAGAAAAAAGACAGGGCTTAAGATTTCAATATATGATAGACAAGTTGAACAAATAAGCATAAGAAAAAGTAAATTTATTTTTATTTTATTTATTATTGCAAAATTTATGTATAAAACAATCTACAATATGTATATTATTTAATTATTTGATATGCAAATATTCAAATCTTATTTATATTTGAGGACGAGTAAGAGAAAGAAAGAGTTATTTTCCTGTTGGTCTCATACCACATTTATACTCCTAGTATCAAACGAAATAAAGGAATTGCCCTTACAATAAATATTCTTCTTTATTTTATAAGATTTATTTTTTGTTATCTCTAACGAAGATATTGTGATCCATCATAAAATTTAATCTTAATAAAAAGTATTATTAAAGGCTTTTCAAAGCTGATTTCTGTAATGATATTTTTGCTGACAATTATTCAAAAACAATCATAGAAAATACATCAATCTTGATCAATCTTGGGGAGAGAAACAATAATATTGATAATGTTTTTATTAATTTTTCGCTAATGGATGATTAAGCCATAGGGTTTACCTTTTTATTTATCTCCCACAGAGAATAAGTTTTTCATATTTTCTGTAAAATCTATAAACACCTAATCTATTGAGGTTTCGATAAGGTTATTATGCAAAAATTTGTTGATACTAACATTTTCTTCTTTAAGAATTATACTCAGTAATTACAAAACATAAATGTCTTCTGTGGGAAAATCCCCCTTAGCAATAATGAATCTCTCCATATCCAATCATTAAAGCTTAATAAATAACGAAAAAACAAATTGATTAGCATTAATTAATTTTAAAAATTTGTGTAATTAGCGTCAAGTAAAGATAAAGAGCTAGAAAAAGCGAAAAAGGAAATCCTCGATACCTTAATTTTGGAAGCTGAAAACTAAAAATGCTGAAAGGTGTAAGACAGATTCATTTTACAGAGAAATTCATATCTTAAGAAGCAATCCATAGACAATCATTGTTAAGTTTGTTTTAACACTTTTTTATGATTTGTCTTAAAACCAAGCAATTATCCTTATTAGAAGATCTCAGATAGCTTCTTTACGAAGATCTTTAGATTTTTTGAATTTGACACTCGTTTAAATTTTTTTACAATCATAAGTAAATGAAAATTGAAAAACTCTCATCATCATATGCTCTTGTTTAACCTCAATTATTTTTTAATCTCCTGTAACATTATTCAGCTGAATTGGTTAAAATACCCAGATTCATCTGGTAATTACTCCAATGTAACTAACATGGTTTTATAAATCTTACCTAATTTCGCTAGATAATAGAAAAGTACTTGTAGAAGAGAAGAAAAAAACTTCCAAAAAAATGCTTTTGTATTTTTCTTGGTATCTTAAATTGAATCAAAATAATTTTTGATAAATGAGCCATCTGTACTCTCTGAAAAACTATTCTTTCTTCTCTTGGATCATGAGAGCCTTACAAATAGAACAAATTGCAAAAGCTATTGGGTTTTACAAACAAATTTTGAGAGTTTGTTATGAAAATGAGAAAGTCTTATTTTGTAACAATTATTAGAAAAACATTAAAAATACTTTTGTATCATCTTAATATTTTTTATTCAACAACAATAATAACAACAGTGATGCAATTTATCTTTTTATTATTTATCATTTATGGTAATATTGTTTTTGCACTATTCTTTAAATCCTAAGACCGAATATACTCTTTTCAACAATAAAAATACGAAATAGAGTTATGTAAGTGATCCTGTCTGAATTCAAATGTTCTCAAAAAAAAGAATTGAAATTTCAAATAATATTACAATTTTATGCAGTTATCTCGCAAATATTCGGCTGGTATTTAAATAAATATTTCACTTAAAATCAAGTTGTGGTGTAAGTGAATTTAAGAAGAAAACAAATAGAGAATGAAGGATAAATTAACCTAAGTAGGAACAACAGCAACAACAATAAATAAGAACAATAAAATTATGAGAGTCATCAAAGAGTTCTATTTATAAAACTACTATCGACTGTTCATTGCAAATAAGCGAAGTTTCCTTATCACTCTCGGTGCATTACTGCTTCAATATTTGTATTTTGCAGAGATTCTTCTTCGCTCACCTGGTGTGTTTCCTGAGGATATCTCGTCTAGAGATAACTACGATCAACTATCAGCGTTTCGGCTGGAAATTTCGGAGACTAACATGGAATTACTTGAATACACCTGCTTAGCAATCAACATTCTTTAGATATGCTTGCTAGTAAAGTTAATCGTGGAATATGCGCTTACGAAAGAAAGCTAAAGAGGATATAAAGTGCAATTCTCAAGTACAGAAAGGACATTCAGCATCATCTGTGGAATATATGAGTATATAATTTTCTTGCCGAGCATAGTCTCTAGCTTTCACTTGCTGAAACCCTCCACATCAGTCGTCAACCTCATCTTAACTATTTTGTTGCGTAATCTAATTATAAATATGGCATTCTTACAAAAAATATTTAAAAAAATGAAAATAATAAAGTTTCAAATGAAACAACCTGAATTTACAATAATGAAGTAGAAGAAATTATTTACCACCCCCCAATATAAGAAATACTAATTTTGATTAGCAATTAAATTCGATATTTCCTAATTAATTATCCCTAAATAATCGCGACTACCTTTCAAAAGATTTGGGTTTCTGCATCTCTGAGTTTGTTTATTTATTTATTAAGATCTAATTTGGGTTACTTCCAATTTATTTTTGAAATTAATTTCTCTCTTGATTCTTTTCTCAGAAATGAACGCTACATTGCATGATTTCAGCTTACAGTTGAAGCAGAAAAAGATTGACTACTTGGGCAGGATGAATAACGGTTATTTCAGCTTACTTAAGCCACTATTTTCAGTATTGCTAGTTTTAAATTCGGAGGTAATTCATTTGCATATCGAAGAGTTGCTGATCTTCGGTTACTTCTTGATTAATAATATCGCATAATCTTATTTGCGAAGCTATAATAACCAATTAACAAGAATAATTAGCTTTTCTTGCGATCTTCATCTGACCCTTTCATCAATTACTCTTTATTTAGTGAGAGTTAACACATTTGAGTTTAGTATCATGATAGCATTCCTTCTTTTCCTCCCAGTATCTGTGAAAATCAGTTCAATTTCAGAAAAAGTTTTCACATCTATTTCACCTGAGAATACCTTAGGACAAGGGACTAAATCAAATATCAGCCCAATAAACCTCATCCATTTCACTAATAGAATGCTGAAAGGATTCGATTTCGATTACTGTTATTATTCTAAAAATATTAATTCAGTTATTCTCGAGGAGATCATTACCGATCACATTCTAACATGCGTGAAATATCCAAATTGTTTTTGTGACTTCAAGGTATTTCTTATTAGAATTTTTAGAATCACTTAAATTCATATCAAATTGATTCTTTCTTTTTGTGCAATATCCAGGACGTTACAAAAGCAGAATATATTGCAAACATCCTTGACGGAAGCAAGAGAAGATTATTCACTCATGATTTTATAAGAAACACTCTCAAACGAAGCAGGGAAGAATCTATTCATCACAGCCATAATAATTTGAATTTTACTTACTGCTCGTTTCTCTTGGAAGTATGTGACTCAAAAGTCTAGTGTCTCTATGAGTTAAATCGAATGTCTAGGAGTAAAACACTATCAACTCGAGATAGTATGTGCACAAACTATCTCATTGCGTCAATCAAAGCGTTCTTCAATGGCTAAGATGGAAACTGCTTTGATTTCGGAATCGCTTTGAATTTTGAGAAAAAAATGGATAAATCACTTATTTTATTCGAAAATTCACTGTAATTGAAATCTAAATTCTACAGTTTTCTCAACAACGATCATATCGATCTAGAAAGACTATCAACTCAAGCTGACACTCTTCTCATGTAAAGAAATCAAATCAGAGAAGCCATCTTAGAATTAGCTTAAATCAACACCTCTGAGACTCTATTCAACATCTTAGCAGATGGTTTTCTAGAGAATCTTTCATTCATGGAACCCAGGGGGAAACTTAAACAAGGAAGGATTAAGAGAATCAGTGAGGATTAAGCCAGACAACATAAGATAAATGCACTGGAGATATCTGGCAGATTGAATAAAAAACAAGGGGTATCTACATTTGTCGATAACTCTAAATTCTTTGATATTAAAGAAGACGATTTGTTTTCCACTTAAACCTGTGCGTTGTTCGTACGTATCACTGGAAATGAGCTCGGACATATCATCTTAGCACAGCGAAACTTCCAAGATCATTTCAAATTCGAAATGAAAGAAATCATTGATTAGTCCATATCGATTATTATGCCCTAAAGTATCGCTGCAGTGCACTCCAAATACATAATTAATTACATCAGCTCTGTTGATGAAGCTGCAACTTCATAGACTCCATTTTATGGGAAATTTCTTCCACTTCAAATTGCGCAAGACAAACATGGCTGGGGGGTGCCTGTTTCATTGCGAATGCAGATTGATTTCATATCGGGATTAAATGAATTAGGATTAGCGTGTCTTATTCATGTGAACTAATCTGAGAATTACTTTGTTCTCCTCGATGGATTAACGTTTAAAATGCATACACTGTCGAAACCATTCTTTTACAACATACTCGCAAAGGTATTCAATCTGAAGTAAGTACCTCATCTCAATTTCGAACGAATCATTCCAACGATATCGTATTACTTGGAGGAAAACCGTCTCAACAACAATAATTCAGAGACAATAGCAACATATGGATTTCTTCCATCTGTTAGCAGTGACGAAGCTCTAAAATTTCTGAAACCTTTGCACAACGAGCAGCTGAATTAACTTATCGCAGGGTATTCTAATTCTTCTAGTTTGTCACTTTATCAAATCTCCATGAAGCTAAAATAAGCTAACAATGCTTACTAATCTCTTTGCATCTTAGAAATCGAATCGTTCAAGCGTCTTAAGACCTAAAACGAGCTTCGAGATGGGCTAAAAGCATGCTAACTTGAGTTTTAAAAGATTTTTAAGGAGCCATTCGTAGGTGATAAATTCACTCCTGATTTTCAAAGCATTTCCACAAAACGAATGCCAGATGATTAAAGTCTAGCTTATGAAAGAGCCGAGGAGTAAAATATCATAGAAGTTGAAGAAGAAGAACTGAACACTTCAAAGCTGCATTCTCGTCAAGCCAGCGAAATTAAACATAATAACTCATCGAATTTCGAAAAGGGTTTGCATAATGCATCCTATTTTCAGAATGAAAAACACAACAACATGGGCTCAACGATTATCGAAGAAAAATAACAATTCTACGAGAACACGCATACTTAAATTGCAGAAACGACAAATAGACCATAAGTTTCAGGGAATAAATCATTATTTTTGGTTGATGAGTAGCTAGATCCAAAATAAGAAATAACAACTTTTCATAAAATCTAAGGTTTCTAAAATACCAAACCTAATCAATCACTTGGGGTATCTTCTGCACTTCTAATCAGCAACAGAACCGGATAACAATAAGATGTTTCCTTTCCAATGTCACCTAACAATCTTGACAACTCAGAAGGATTCGCTTTAGCTGATTAGACAGAGAGAAGAATGCTGATTTCTCCAAGTTCTTATGCCACTCCAAGATTAGAACCAGTTAAAGAAAGCCATTCTTAAAATGACCGGTAATTATAATAATTGGAAATGATTGCTTCAGTCACAAAAACAATATTTAGTCCCTTAGAAAAAAATAAATAAAACCCTCCAGAAAACAACAAAAACAACACTTAGCCTATTCCTAGCAAAGAAAGCTCCTATTCGTAGAATCAACTTGAGAAAAGTCTAAATGACAAGGCATCTTAGCAAAAGAGAAAAGAAGATCAGCCATCGATGACCAGTGGACATTCGTACACGAGTGAGAATAAAAAAGCAATCTACTCTAAAATTCTCTCCAGGAAAAGAGGCATCACTGAGTATATTCTTAATTTCTGCGGGATAAGTTCATTGATTCCACTTTCAGTGATAATTATTGTCCAGTATGTGGTTGTCCTCGAAATGTTTAACCAAGAAAATATCGATTTTTCGCTGATTCCTTGGCCAATGTCTCTTCGCTCAGAAGTCTCATCTGGGATAACAGACGTTGTTAATATAAAATTTGCTGATGCAGGGGTGTTCAGTGGTTCCTCAGCTGATTGGAGTACCTTCAGAGACTCAAATTACCTCCGAATCAAAGAGAGTTCCAAAGAATATGATCTTTTGTTTAAGAAATTTTAGTTTCAGGATCAAGCAGACAGGCCGTATTTCAAGAACATGACAGACTTTGATTTAAATATGACTTTGCTGAGAGACAACTATTCTTGGAAAGACATTAAAATCATCAGAGTCTTTTCGCTTTAATACTTCACATAGATTTTTACCTTCGATATCAAGCGGCTCTGTGATTTAATTTACAATGAGTATAACGAAGAAGGTGTGCTTATTGAAAACTACACCAGTTTTAATGTGCAATTCACTGCTCTCCAATCGAGTATCCAAGCAAGAGCAATTAGTATTCTCTCAGATATTTTTACATTTTCCAAGATTGTGATGATGATAGCTCTAATTCTTTCGTTAATAGTCACAGCAGTGTTGATCCCTGCGTATTATTTGATTTAGATGCGAACGGAAAATATCCTTAAATTATTTGCTACTCTGCAGCCAGTGTAAATAATACAAATATTAGTCTCCGTCTAGAAAGCTATTCTTTCGTAAGCTGCTATTCGATAAGCATAAAGTATCACTGACAAACTCCATAACAGCTAGCTTCATCTCAGCTAGAAAAAATAACAATAAATCAACAAAATGAGTTATCTTTCTCTTCAAAATGCAACCAACTTCAAACGCAAAAATATTTCTACAACGTCATCTGTCAAAAAAGTATCTTTCAAAGTATTGGCATATTGCTCGGTTGCTTACTCTTTCCTCATCATTTAGCCAATAGTGAATGTGTTTCTTATTGATTCTTTCAAATCACAAGCATAAGTCAATGTTGAATTGCTAAGTAAGTTATTTTTGTTTTTTGAGAATTTTTAATATTTTTTTTGTTCAATCCATAATTTCATTATTTCTCTTTAATCTAGCCACACTTTATGACCTGAAGGCGCACTTTCAAAGCAATATTATCGTTAGTTACATGTACGTCTTCTATGAACTTGTTCCAAGTGGGACAGTATACAATATCAACTACTATAAATCTCGAATTAAATCCTTAATGAGTTTGAATCCTGTGAAATTAACAAACTTGTACACTGTCATCTCCAATCAAGTTTTAGTTAGTCGCTACCAGATGAGTTACTACGATGATTTCCTCTTCAAGATCCTCAGCGGAAATATGTGTGAGGCTCTAAGAGACTTCCCTGAGTTCATAGATTCTTCTACTTTTTCATTTGACTACAATATCTGTACAACTGTACAAAACTCAATTCTAACTTCAGGATTTTAAGTCGCTGCTAAATATTATCTGGAACAGCTCACTATCGTCTAAGAGATTCTAAGTATTTCTGATGAAACTGTAAAACTAACTACTCTTTAGAATTGGAAAACGAACTACGATTACTTAGATTTCGATGCGTTCACGATTATTCTCACGAAAGTGATAATTACTATGAAAGATTTCATGATAAATCGAAATCTAGATTACATAAACTACATAACGAACATCTAGACAATCCTCTTGGTTTTGTAATGCCTTACCTTAGTTCTAATATTTTACTTAGGATAAATTAAGTTTTTCACTGCGATAATTTCGAACATTCACAAATCAAAATAATACCTTACACTAATAGATATCAATCATCTCATTGAGAATACATACATTACAAGCTTTTTAAATAAAAATTTGTGAATAGTGAAGCTTTAAGAAACATGTCTCAATTCATAAAGAAAGTATGCTAAAATAATAAAAATACAAACTAAGTTATTGATAATGATTTTTCTTCTGTTTTCACAATTGAGATTCGTTCATGGATTTTTCAAATTACATCCATCCAAAGAGCAAAAATATAAACAGGCGATGATGTATCAAATTAAATCACTTTTTTGAGGACGTTCATCTATGAATTCTTTGATGAGTGGGGTGGGAAGTAATTTTTGATCATAGTTTAAAGATTTGAAAGTGTAAATTAAAACTAAAAAATTACAAAAACTACGAGTTATCTTAATGTTAATTGCACACAATTAATAGTACAGTAAAACCTATTTATTTTATTTAAAGGTTTGCTTCTTTATTAATAATCTTTGTTTGATAATTTAATGATATTTCAAAAAGCTATTTTTATTTTATAATTCAATTCTAACTATTTGTGTGACGGATCGTAGATAAAAATGTTATTCCTAGAATCTAATCACAAGGGGCGTTACTGAAATAAAGTACTATTTTGACTATTTCCCAGTTAGCTAATAGTTACAATGATGCTCTGCTGACGGTCATCAACGCAGACAAATCTACTTACAAATATTTTGATGCAGTCAACACAGAAATTATCGATTATGCTGAACTGCGAGATAGTTTAACATATTTCGATTAAAAAGAAGAAATGCATATTTATTTCAATTATTTCCTTGCGCTTTATCACGTCTATCTAAAGCGATACATCATGTTTGTGTACAACGTTGTAAACGAAGAAGCATTCAATAATCTAAATTTCTTTTCGATGAATGACTTAATCGAAGCTGCATTAACTAGCATTCTCGAGGGGGCATCAAGTAATCTAGACTCGATTAAATCGAATTACTCCGATATTGTCTATGTAATCTTTGGTATTTCATTATCCTTACTTGTTCTCTTGACGGGTATGAGCATTTGGATCTAGAAAGTTACATAACAAAGATTATCACTTTTTGCTACATTTTCACCTAGCTTTCTTCGGCAAATGATCAAGAATTGCTAACAATCTTAAGCAATATTTCTTTTATTAGCAAGACAGAATAACCTCCAACTGAAATCAACTCTCAAGACAAAAAAGTTGAGATTTAAACTCATAATAATAGTGTAAATAAATAATAAAAAACAAGAGGGATATCCAATACAACTTAGATTTAGTTAATTTCATGGAAACTACTATCATTCTCTTCTCTTTTTCTGGTTCTCCTTCTCGCCTAGTCAATAATTACACTGATGCTTGTAACAACCTAAGTCGATGAGTGTCAAATCAACATAACTCTAACGTGTAAACAAACATAATTAAATTACAAAAAACATAATTAATTATTTTTAGAAAATCACATTTGAACCATATAATTAATCATTGGTGGGGAGGGGGAAGTAGTGACTTCACTAATCCTCAACTCCACAAATAAACTTGATCGTTTTTACTGAATGGGTATTTTAATAAAAACCCAACAAAAAAAGTTAATATTCTTTTTATTATTACACATGAACTTTCACTGTAACTCAAGAAAAAATATCTAATATGGTTTTTGTAATTGTTTTTTTCAACACAACAAAGAACCTTTATGACATGAATGGACACATAGCAAGTAACATGTATCTCAACAATGCTATGATTTACTAACGATTGTACCCTGCGAATGATTTCTACTCGCAGGATTACTTTGATGGTAATATGCCATATTTCACTGAGCTCAACAAGAAAAAACTCAAAAATCTTAATGAAGTGATTTCACAGGAACTCTAAAAAAGCAGATACAGATAAGATCTTTATGATAATTTCTTCCATCAACTGCTCAACGGGAACATCTGCAAAGCGCTGAGGAATTACCCTGAATTCATAGACAGTTCGATTTCGTTCGACTACTCAGAATGCATTGATTGACGAGGAGGTGTAATGATCAAAGGATTTGCTATTTCTGCAACATATTTGTTCTCGATTCTTTCGTAAATCTACTAGATATTCCTTGATCCTGCAGATACTACTGCACCTGCAAAGTTCTTATCTTGGGAAGCTGATACGTATAAAATCATTGAGTTTGATATTTTCGTGCAGTATATGCTCAATACAATCACAATTATGAAGAACTTCATTATCTACATAAGTAATGACTACATCTAGCACATGCTGACGATTTAATTGTGGATGCTGATTATTTACTGCATTTCTATTATGATTATTTTCATAGTTGGATGGATTAAGATTTACAGTTAAATCAGTGCGACTTAACTGGAAATCCACTAATGTTTTGCTTTCTTTGATAAGGAAGCTTTGGTTTCTAATCCGTATATTCACAAG
>Ga0302271_10002240_pt1 | contig 17603 bp, 11 predicted proteins | sample III_Bog_N1_1_FD_198767 | JGI IMG/M metagenome (GOLD analysis project Ga0302271, IMG submission 198767) | Peat permafrost microbial communities from Stordalen Mire near Abisko, Sweden - III_Bog_N1_1 | ecosystem: Environmental > Terrestrial > Soil > Wetlands > Peat | place: Sweden: Abisko...
AACCCCAACCCCAACCCCAACCCCAACCCCAACCCCAACCCCAACCCCAACCCCAACCCCAACCCCAACCCCAACCCCAACCCCAACCCCAACCCCTTCTTAGGATTAAGTATTAGAATTCACCCAAAGAATTGACGAAAAAAAGGCAAATTCCTAGTATTTTCTAAAAGTTGATCTAAGATACAAACATAAGTGAAAAAACTAACTAATTTTTATATGTTGTCAACATTTTTTTGTGAGCAACCTGGAAAGATCAAGCATACTTTTCACCGAATACACTCTTATTTAATATCCAGAAAGTTTATTTTTAGATTTATTCAACTTCCTTCTTAAAGAATGATCTTCATTTATTCACTTTCGTTTCATTTGAGTTAACGAAAAAAATCAGAAAAATCCCAATGACGATCAAAGAGAAGATAGATTAAATGAGATTAATAATACAAATAATAAACATATAAATCTTATATTTTTTACTTATTCAAGAATATTCATTCCCCCCCGTAATATTACAAACAAACAAAAATCAAATCGAAAAGCAATGAAAGGAGGTCTATCAGTTGTTAAAAAATTCTATAAGCTGCTCACAGGATCAATACCAAAAAGCAGCGAAGGACTGTATGTTGAAGATTTTGAGACAACTAAATCTCATCATTTCAACAAATTGAATTCGAACTTTACTAAGGACTATGAATTATACTTGTAGACTGTGGCGAAATAAGATGAGTATTTCCATCTGTATAGAGTAGGAGTCAAGAGAGATGACCCTCTTTGGATGGAGAATATTGCAAGAAAAGTAGGACTCAACCTACCTAAACTAAAAAAATTTGAATGAAGAATGCGCATGAGAATGCAAATAGATATCGTGTTACCCTTAAAAACAAATCTATCTTTTCCACTTCATATCATGTTTTTGTATTATCAGTATGAATTTAAGTCAAATCCAATTTTATCTTCATTTGGTTTGGGATGGTGCTTCTTTGAATTCTTACAACTAGATAGTAAAGAAGCTGATGAAAATAGCAAATCAAATAGAAAATGGACAAAGAAATTAGGGAATTTATATTAGAATTACAGTAAAATATATTGTAAAAAAAGACAAAAAAGGAAGGAAAAATCATAATAATTATTATTATTATTATTATTATTATTATTATTATTATTATTCAGAATTGGAGGTGAGTCTGATGATGAGGATAGTGTTGCTAAGAAGCTTAAACATTATGCAGATTATTCTGCGAATCTATCTTCGAAAAAGAGGAAGAAAGAGCATATTCGCTATTCACAGCTTCAAAATCTTCTTAAGGTAAAGAATTATCAGAATTCAAGCTGTTTCTTCTCAAAAATGAGTCATGTTCGATTAAATCCTTGTTAATACTGGCATAATCTAAATTCAAAGTGTTTTTTACATTGTATTTGCCATTAATCGGTTAAGCTTCTTGAACAAAATTAGGTAAACTGTGAGTTTAGTGCTACAAAAAATATTAGAATGAAGGCTGCAAATTTGATTTTGGCATCTTCAAACGCAAAGGGAAGGATAACGCAGATATCGGAATATCTTCTAAAATAGAGTTAGTCACAAACTCACTTCGTTCCTATTAATCAACGATGGGAGAGAGATTTTAATGACTTTTTCCTTCCGTTCCTTCGTTGCTAGTATTTTTACGGCTAGGTGAAAGAGTATTTTATGATTCCGTGGACATAAACCCAGGGTCATTTGAGCCAATGTGTGGTGCTAATTCTAATTAAATAGCATCCAACTACTGCGATGTCTAGAATGCTAATTAATGTTATGACGTAGAACCTTATTACTGTTGAGTTTAACTTCTACTCAGAGCTGAGATAATATGAGCGCTATTGTTCAAGATAGTCGGTCTATTAATTCCAGATTATTGTGGGTTATTACGTAGCTTCAGTAGCTATTAGTTGTTATTGCTATGATGAGGATATATTGGAATATTCCTATGTTCTGCAGTGTTGGGTGTAATTCCATATTTATTTGGTGATGATTCCTTCACCTAGCGAGGTGTTTCAAATTACTATCCCTTGCTAGTTGCCATCTATTGCAGCTATTTCTGTACTTCTAATTATTGCTATTATGGCTGCTAAGATTGTTGTTAGTTTGATGTGTTTGAAGCATAAGTAGAATTATTTGGTTATTTAACATGATTTGTGTTATTCTTGAGTGTCTCCAGGGTGCAAGTCAAATGCGTGAGCTACTCAGATAGCTAATCGCATTCTTACTGCTTCCTGATCGATAAGTTTTTGTAATGTTTCTTCTCCTTCTCTAATGTCTCTGTCTTCATTGATAATACTTGATTTTAGTTTTTTAATTTAAACACTTCCATCCTTAGCATCTACACTTCCTGTTACATTTAGACGCCATTTGTAGCAGCAGATGAAGAAGTCGACGAATGCAACTATTAAGGAGATATATCTGTCTCGAGATTATAATTCGACATCGGAACAGATGTAGACTACTAAGTCTTCAGGGGCTATTGTGTCTACAGACTTTGCATTTCAGTCGTTTTTTTCTTTTTCTTTAAGTTAATGATCGATCCAGCGAGATTAGAGTTACTGCTGTTCGTTCTATTTTCACTCGAAGGTGACTAGAACATCTTCTTAGCGCTGCTTTACTTTGCAGGCTAGATGGTTTCTTCACGCGCAAAATAGGGTTGCATTTTGTCTTCAAGTTATTTTTCTTACGCAGCTTAAAATGAGTTTTAAAGTGAGTTGTTTGGATTTTCATTTGGTTATTGCTACGAATGAGCTTTATTTCTTGTTAGATTCTGTGATGAGGATACAAATAGCGGTAGCTATTGTTGTTGACCTGATGGCTAAATGTACTTTAGACCTGAATGCTGCGATTATGTTAGACTATTTAGATTACTTCCAGAATTAGAACTTTTCCAAATGTTCGCTTAGCTTTAGGTCAGCGCATGAGTGGATTCTTGCTTTGAGAAAACTTGACTCATGGGATGCTTGGAAATGGGAGAGGCTAAATAATTGGCATGTTTCTAAGGAGAAATGGTTTATTCTTCATGCTAGGAATTTCTTATGGATGGTGAAACAGACGAATTGATTTGTCTTTTAGCATCAAAGAATTCGTTTAATTTCTACTGACTTGCTGATTATCGGTAGGCTGGAAATAAAACATCAGTTGAATGCTCTCCTTAAATACCAACAATGATTTAGTTTTTGGTTAAATAATTATTCCAAAAAGCTTATTATTTTTTTACCTTATTCCGTTTTAAATCCTTTCCTTGGTTTCTAAGCACTGTTTGCTAGCATCGAACCTTGCTAAGGCATTTCAACTAGATGAACAGAATCAACTAGGGTAAACTACTACCCAGTCGTTGAAGCCTTCTGATGCATGCTCTTAGCAGGGCTTTTTATTTTAGATGACTGTATTGACTCACTCGCTTCTTGGGTTGCAATTCGTGCATTTTTCTTATTGTTGCTGTTAAAATGAGAGAAAAAATATTTATCATTTTCCTTTTCTTAGAATATTGCACCGTTTCCAGAACTACCACTGCCACTACTACTGTTATTATTGTTATTGCTACTGGGAACACCTACTACTAATTAAGGAGACGAAAGTAATTCAGTAACAGAGTGTCTTTCTTGCAACGAAGCTTCGAATTCTTTTCCCAGCAGAGGGGAAGATGTAGGATGTTCTTGATATTGAGGGTAGAGATGCTGAGTTGAAGAACTTCTTAGCTGCCCAACTTGTTCGATTAACGTTTTGCTACTTGAGGCAGGGTAGTTTCCAACTGTGAAGGTCTTCTAGCTGTGCTGGCTAAGTAGCTAGCCTATTTGATTTTTTCAAAAAAAAGATTAGAATTTTTTTGTATTTATCTTTCAAAATGATTGGCATAATTTGCGGGAGAGAAAAGAGTCTTTTTTGGTGAATTAAAATCAATATTTTAATCTTCTGGACCATCGATTTGTGAAAAACTACCCCGCAATCTCCTTGAATTTGCTTGAATGCATGTTTCTTAATTGTTTTTTCAGCTAAATATGTTTTTTGTTTGTTTGTGGTTACATTAATTCTTATGAATAAATAGACTTTTTCTCTTATTCCAAAAATATCCCTTTCTCATTTCATTTGTTAACCCCTGTAAAATGCTCCTTCCCATTAACAAGTGTCTGTTGATAAAGCTAATCATACATTCGTTGATCTTTTTGGTGAGGACTTTGAAATCAGAAGCTGAGGAGTTCGTATGCTTTGAGAAGAAAATGTTTGTGCTTTGTATTGGCTGAGTATGTCCTGACGTAGCTGAAGAAAAAATCATTTTCAAATAAAGCAAGCAAGTTGTAAATAACAATTCTACGAAGATAGGCTGTGTCTAAGAGTTGTTTGGAGCTGCTGGCATATTTTTAGTTCAAAAATGAAGCTCTGAGGGCTTCTTGTTTTTCTTCAGAAAGAACAAACGGTGCTTAAATACCTTGATTGCTGCAATAAGCCGAACGCATTTCCTGAGAACCCTTACGAGAGGAATTTCTAAACGAAGAAGTATCAGCCTAAGTGAAACGAAATTGCTCCTCTCTGGATGATGATGACTATAATTACTATTCAGATCCTTTATGTCCATTACTTTGCCTTCTTGATACGAAGATACCTGCAACTCCATTTTGGCTAGTTGAAAGAGATTTAAATGGAGCATTTGTATTGCTTGCATTATTAGTGTTCGTGAAGTAATTATTGAACATCTTCGGTTGCTGTAAGTTTCAACTTTGAATTTATCTTAGCCAAAAAGAATAAGATTGCTGCTAATAATATCTCCTCTCTTTGTCTTCTTCAGTTAAGTGTTTTAATACTAAAATTATTCAATCTTGGCAATCTCCCAAGCAACTAAACCTAAAATATCAGCCTCACAAATGAATAATTACTAATTAAGAATAGCATAGCCCATATTCGTATTTAGTTACTCTATTTCCTTTATTTCCCAATTAGGTTTTTGATACAGCATACATTTCTTAAAAAATACAAAAAATATAAATAAAATGTTGTTTTTTTTACAAATCAAAAATTAGTAATTCCATCCTACTTCTTTTTGTTGCTCAAGGTTGCCTTTCCCTTGGGAAATATCAAATTACAAGATTAATCAAAAGAGAAGATGGCAGGTTTTCTTTCATTTGGTATAAATACTGTTTTCATACTTGTCTTTACGATTTAATTGAACCCACAAATGTCTACTTACGAAGAAATAATTTATCATATTTAGTCGAGGATAAAGTCTGTATTAAATCTACAATGTATTCCTCTACTGCTGTTCATCTAAATCATTCAAGATCCATTATCACTATTCTCGAAATCTTAATGATTGACATGATAATTACTAATATTCTTCTCATTTTTCTGTTTCTTTTTAGCATTCGCAGAAGTAATTTTCGATTACACAGGAGGAGGTGCAAGATCTTTGATTCTCTCTAACATATCATCTATTTCGTGTGTCACACCAATAGTCTATTTGTCAATACTCTAAAACTCACCTAATCTTCCGAATTCTCCCTTGAAATAGCTGTGAGTGCGATTTGTTCCTTCTGGAAAACTTTTCTTTTTTAAGAATCTGTACCCGTCTACTCCTCGATAGTTATGTTTGCTAAGCAATCCACTTGTATTTTCAACTTAACAATTTCTGCTTTTATTCTTAACTGAGCTGATTTGCTATTCGATATTTCTTTCAAGAGACTAAATCTGCTGGGACTCATCGATCAACGCATTCATTAGCTAATCGCATTTCTCCTTGAAATGTTTCTAAGTTAAAAGACTTATTTTTTATTCTAAAAAACTCAAATCCCCACATAATCGCTACTCTGCTGCTTCCATTTTCCCTTCAGGTCTTTGGACTACTAGCATCATAGGATTCAGTGGATTCTATTCTAAGCAAGCTCTTAGGTTTTCTCTTTATGATATAAAATGCTAGATCGTTTACAAATTGATTTTCTCTTTCAGCGCTAACATCTATTTCCCATCTTCTTCTACAAATAGCATTTTGACGAGGTATGGGATGTTACTGATCATTTTATAAATGACTTAGCTGACTCTTTTAGGATTTTCATATTCCAGATTCATTTCTTTCATTCGTTAGAGGAACAGTTCAATTTGTTTATTTGTCTCTTCGTTAAACAAAGAAGGCTCGTTACTTTAAGTGGCTTGATGTATTAGCCTACTGAGAAAAAAAGGAAGAGCAATTGCTGTTTACTGAATAATAAAAATAAAATATATTTTTGTGTTACTTGGATGAACATAAGCGATTGGAGTTGATGTTCCTGCTCGATTGCGAACAACTTTATCCAGCTTCATCGATGAAATATTTAGTTTTTTCAATTGAAGTTCCTCTAGATATATCTACTGTTTTTGAAGTATTCCATTTATTCCTCTTTTTCCAAAAAATACTGAAAACTTAATATAAAAAGGCTACAATTAGAAATGATTGCTTACAGATGAAGGTGTTTAAAAGATATTTCTATTTTGTTTTCTCAGAAGATCTTTAAAAATTGTGGATGTTGCTGCTGCTGTTGTTGGGGGATTGATTCTTTCACAGCTTAATGGATTATTTTGATATTTTTAAGAATTATTATTCTTAATTGTTTTGATCTAACTCTAACTAACTGAAGTATTTAAAGGCATTATTAGCTTAGAGCTTGGGATTAAGCGCAATGAAATTGCTGTCTACTGTAGCGTGGGTGTATTTGTTATTTAGTTTTTTAGTATTGGAGATCCATGTGGTAGGATTCCGCTAATGTTATGAAGATTAGTTTTTTAACTAAATTAAGTTTTAACAAACAATCCAGTAGAATAGTTGCTTGTTTCGAAACTCCTTGAGGAATCTTGGAATAACTTTGGCTTGATGAGGTTATTAGTAGGAAATATTGAAATTAATTAGTTAGTTTTTTTTTTCGATTTTAGATTGAAGGGTTTATTTTAATCAAGGTAATCTTAAGTTTGTTTCTTAGAATTTTGTTATGTTTATTATGTTGGATCGATTGCAGCTCTCCATCCTCGTTGATACTGTTCTTTCTTTTAATTTTCAAGAAGAGGTGACTCAGGGAGAAGGGAGTTAGAAGATTTAGAATTAATGGAGTTGATTCCTCGATTTGCAGATGCAAATCCTGAAGATTATTACTATTATTGTTGTTATTTCTGTGGGAAAGAAGCTATTGAATTAATTATATTGAATAAAGAAGTAACTTTCTAATGATTCGCTGGATCATTTGTTTAGAAATAGTTATCCTCCGCAAGTTTATTGTTAGCAGCGTTAGTTGAAATTTCTTCTAATGTATCCGCAGCTGTTGTTCTTGAAGTCATAGCCTTTTTAGATTTGAGATGAAAAATAAGAGATTACTAAGGAATCTTGGAGTTTTATGGCGTTGCAGTGGTAGTATGCAATCTTTGCAAAGCTGATGGACTTTGATGCTGAGGAGAATCAAGAAACACAGATATTTTTCTTGAACTTTTTATGAGATTACTTTTGGGTTGATTTCCAAAAGGACTTTGAATCTCAGTTGTCGGAGAATTTTGAGAAATCACATTTTCTAATCCTCTAGTTCGTGATCTCAAAAACACTTACAAAGGTCCCGCATTTTCTTTTTATTTCTCAGTGTCTGTAGTCAACTCAGTTAGATTAGGTTCAAGAAATGCTATTTTGCGACAAGGTTTTGAAAAAAAATGCATAGGGTGAGATAAATGCAAAGGCTAGGCTGATGATGCCTGTTCGTTTTTCCTCATATTTATGTTTGGATTTTTGTACACAAATATCTTATTTGAGCTTCCAAAAAAGAACGAAGGTATTAATTTCTTTCAGTTTTTAATTTATGTATTTGTTTCTCGCTTGATATCAACTGTTGTGAAAAGTGGACAGTTCTTTCTCCAAAGAAAGTTAGTTTAATTAGTTTTTACTGACACAAAAAAACTTAATGAGCCAAAAATCTTCGACTAATCAATATTTAAGCTCGAAAAAAAGAATGTATGAGCTTCGTTTCGTATGATTTTGTTTTGGTTTCAATTGAGAAAACAAATTGTATTTTTTAGTGATAATAAAATACATATTTCCTGTAATTTTTAATCCTCCTTCTTACTCCTGTTTATCTTCAATATTACTAATTGTTAAAGACTTATATTTTTACATATTTATATATTTCCTAATTTTGTTACTACCTAAATTATTTTCATTCTTATATTTACATGAAATTCAAGGTTACTGAATGAAAATTAATATTAATTTACAACAAATTGGGAGTATTTATTAAAAAAAAGGGGAGGGGGGGAAGGGAGGAGATATTCATTATTTTGTTAACCTATTAATTAATTCACAAAGTATTAATAGAAAATTCTTCTTTCTTTTTTCACTTTTTCTTGAATTTCTAATCTAAAATATTCACAAATCCTGTTATGATGAGTTAGACCAACCTAACTAGATTTTCTCAAATAAAGACAACACACAAACTCGAATTATTTCATAGTTTCTTTGTGAAAATTAAAAAAATAATTTTACGTTTATTTTGCAGTAGTTATTTCTCATTTATGCAATTTTTGTTTATGTAACTTTCCAAGATCTTATCTTTGTTCGAGAGTTTTTGAAGGGTTAAAACATCATTATTCTCCATCTTTGCTAAGAATTGATTTGTTCTACCGTTTATCAAGTAACAGATGAATAGCTTTATTATTTTTTCAAGTCGTTGCTCCTATTATCATCTAGATTATGTGATTGCTTGTTTGATTATTATTGATTCTCTGGAGAATAATTTATAAAATTAATATTTTTCTAACTATTCTAACTTCTTAATGGCCTGCAATAGCATTATTACTGTTGTTACTATGATTAGACCTAATTTCTCTGCTGTTCTTGATACTGATAACAATTAGAACAAACTGATCGATTATTTTTGTCTTCTAGGACAGATGATAATATCTAATTTGAAACACCCAAGAAAGCTGAGTCAAGTTGTAATTTGAATTCTCGTTGAATCATCTAAGGAAGCTACTAGAAAATCTTCTATTTGACTCTCTATTTTATTCCAAGGATGAAGCTATCTATTAAACTCTCTCCGACGTATGCTGAAATTACCTATCGGAGATTCACACTTTCACTATCAACACATCGTTTTACTTCCTCGTGCAGCATTTCTCCAGAGGAAGGGTCTTCAAGAGATATCTCGGGGTTTTCAAGATGTTCACTCTTCTGCTAGATAATGTTCTAATCTAGTTTATTTAATCCGTTTGACTATGCTCCCTAAGAAATGAGGATATTTGGAGTATTTGTGAAGTTAGAATCATTGGTTTTTTAAATTGATTATTGTTATTTTAACGCGATTTTCTCGTTTATTTTAGGTGTCTAAATCTACGAAGAGTGTCTTAGCGAAGCTGAATCAAGTACCAGAACTTATGGATGAGTATTTGCATTTTCTGGAATAGAACTCAGTGGAGGAGCAGCTGAATTTACTCCATCGGAAGTTTTGTAACAATATTGATTTCTGTCATTTTTTGATTAATTTGAAGTGATTTATTATGAATGGGGAGGATAAGTCGGAGCAGTAGAAGAGTTTAAAGAAGATGAAGATGATGTTGAAGATTAAAATGATCGTACAGCAGAGGAGCCATGTTCTAATGATTTTGAAGACGTTGGAACAAAGTCATTTTTGATTTTCTTAGATTTGATCCATTCTTCGAAGTCGCTGGCATTTAATTTACTGAATTTCTTCACCATGGCATGTTCCTAATAGCAAAATAACATTCGATGTTGGGCATTTTTTCAGGAAAAAACTAAAGGAAAATAATCAGAATAGACATTTTTTTTTTGAGTTTCTTTGATATTATTTATGGAAAGTAGTTAATTACAAGTAGATCCTTTGATTGAAGTCGCTCAAGAGGGGATTTCCTAAAGCAAAGAGAAACAAAGTCTTTCATTTCAGGAGAGAAAGAATCAGGTAATGTCGGGTCTGGTTTGGAGTTCAATTGTTCCTAAAGCATAGATAAATTGAATATATTTTCTTTTCCTTCTTCTTGAGGATTCGAATATGGATAAGCTCCAAGTGCACACTCGCAGATCGTCAATCCTAGTGACCAGACATCTGTATTAAACGAATACGCCTAACTGAAGAAACGCTCTGGAGACATATACATGTACGTTCCAGCCCAATTAATTTCATTAGCGCTCTCGGCATTTGCAGATACACCGAAATCAGCGATTTTAACTTGTCCTCTGCTATTTACTAATAAGTTCGATGGCTTTATATCACGGTGAATCACGTGAGCTTAGTTGTGGATGTAATCTAATCCCTGCAAAACCTGTAGTAACACAAATCAAACAAACTAAGAAAAAAACAAGCAAATTTCACTAATCAAAGTACATTTCCTCCTTTTTCTTTCTTTTCCTGCTTACTTAAATTGCGAGAATTGCAAGAATATGCTCAGGGAGTGGTCCCACTTTCGCAATAAGATCATGCACTGTTCCTAGATCCATATACTCCAAGGCAATATTTATGGTACATTTTTGGATATAAGCTCCGTAGCATTTAACGATACTATCTGAATTACATTACACAAGAGTGTTGATCTCTTAGTCCAGTTGTTTTCGAAACTACTCATCCGATCGAAGAGGTATACACTTTATACCAAGGACAGTACCAGTTTATTCATGGATGGCTTTCTCAACAACGCCTGAAGATCCATTACCTAAAACGCCTACACGTTTTAATTCACTAACGCGAATAAGTTTGTCACCAACTTTGAGTATCTGCTCTTCACTTTATCTAGCTTCTGCTTCTTTCAAGCTGCCCATGCCAACAATTTTAGCTTGTTTTTGTTATTGTTGGATTTAACCTGAGTCTTTATTGCTGTCATGACTATTCATAAGTATTCTAGAGTTTATCCTTTTTGTATTTATTTAAAACTGTTTAGAACGCAACTAAAAAGTCAAAATAAATGGAATTTGGTTTACTAATCGTTCTTAGTTTTGCCTTTTTTTAGATCAACTGTCTCTACTTACGAAGCGATAAGGTCTTATTTCAATGATGTTTCCTGAGGCAATAAATTCATTTTTTTCTTTTCATTCTCCATAATCAAGTCTCTCCACGAAAGTAATTGAAACTCGTAACCAGAAGACAATGGATGAATAATTCTTCCTATCCTGGAACGTTGATGGTGAAGTTTAAGTTGCTCTGTTAGCAATTATTTGTTCTGTATGTGTGTGTTGTGCTTATCTTTATGACAACTATGATATGGCTTCCCCTCCCTTTTTCAGTCAACCCCTCTATTTATGAGAGCCTTAATCCCTGTGGTGAATTTAATTACTAATTTTGATTTCTTGTTATCACTATTATTCATTCTGTTTTTTGGTTTCTTTTTAATGAGACACAGGTAGGCGCTCACACTTTACTACTATTCTTCAATTTACACTAAATTTCAATCAATGCAAGGCATTAAAAAATAACCTATCTTCACCATTGTTACTCCTCTTCGAAGACCTAAAAATCCTCAAATTTCCCCTCCCCTCCGAAATTGAACATTTTTAACTAATGGATAAAAAATCACTATCTTCAATTTCAGCTTCGGAATTAATGGTCTCAATATTGTCTCTTGGTTGAATAAAAAATACTTTGATCTCTAAAAAAACTTTGAGAATGATTTTTCAAACATTTAAGTAAAGATTTTCATATCATATTATTCAGAGATCACTTAGAAAAATTAAAAAAAAATAACAGCAGATTGCGCATTCTTAATTATTTTAGATAATTTTCTAGATACAACTATTTCATTTATTTTTAAGGCTGATTGCAGGTTAATTATCAAAAATTTATTCCAATGGTAAGGGTACATTTTGATGATAATTATGATAAAGGGTAATTTTTAGTTTGCTAAAAGCTCTAATCCCTCTCCCCTAATTCGCCCAATATTTTATGTAGCTTTAAGATTAATTAATCATTTTTTATTAGCTAAATTATTTAATCAAAATTAAAGACAATGAAATCTTACAGCGAGAGCAAGAAAGATAACTATGAAATTGAAGAACCCCACTTCAATTTCGAAGTATCCAAGCGCATCCTGTAAAACAGATTAACTGGAACCAATTTCCATCCGAAAGATTCAAGGACATTCTTACCACTAGCAAGGGAATAGCTGCAAGTAGATACTTTGATTTCAGGAAATGGGAGGATAAATTGGATTTCTAAAATTGTTTTAAAATTCCTACTTCTACTTTGTGAATAATTGAGTTTTATTCATTTTTTAGGATAAAACACCAACAAAACAGCCACCTTCACATGATCAGCAACACCGCCAAAGAGGAAAAAGAAGTTAAACAAATAATCTCCTTCTCCTATCAACTACGCAGAACTGTTTTAGCTCACTTTCTAGTTCATATGCTGGACATGAAAACACAGCTGAAGCTAGCAGATCACTATCATAAACAAATGCTCTTTCACCACAATCATAAAAATCACAAAATCAAACATTTGGGTAGTTTTACACTAGCAGCCATAGCACTACAGCTACAGTACCTTAAGTTAAAAGAAACAAAAGAGGAAGATTTCAACTGACTCATTTGTCTGATTCAAATAATATTCCTGATGAATTCAAGTAGAAATTCTTTGGAGAGACATAAACAAATGCGAAAGCATTTGGGGATAATCTAGCCAACAGCAGAGAATATTATTCATCAGCTGGGTTCACGACAAAAGCTGATAAGATAAGACAATACCAGTAAAAAAGTAAAAGTGAAAGAGACAGCAATTATTTAGACTCTACATCCGCTGGATAAGGGCTTTCAAGAGAAGAATTCTTTGGATTAGGGTCTTTAACTAATCCACCTATGGATTATGTACTTGGTGGAGAATAAACAAATCAAACTCCCAAGAAAGAATCAAGTTAGTTAAATAAAACACAGACAATTCTATAAAAGAGAGATAAAACCGAACTTGACCAATCTTTTCAGCTTAGGAAATACTTAAATCACTTGTCTCGTGATTTCTAAAATGACTCCTCCTCGAAGCGAGTGTTCATGAGTGGTCATTTAAAGCACGTCGAAGAAAATAGGAAAATTTTCATTTAAGGATTGCAAGTTGAATTCGATGAGAACAAGAAGTCTAGGGTAAGCAAAATAATACCAAAACTGCAGATGTACGCGAAGATGATTCAGAACTGCGCTAATCTCAAAAATTCAATGGATAAAAAGTATTTAAAAACGAAAAAAGAAGAGAATAAAAAGAAGTAACTTCTTGAATATGGAAGAAAAATTGACCTCAAATACTTAAACTATGAAGTTACTCTACATAATTTTTGCAATAATATGCAGTAGTTTGCATAAAGCCATCAAAAAAACACAAGCGTTACGATTATCAAGAAAATCAATGGATATAATGATAAGATTCGTGCTTTGGTTATTGATGAAATGACTGGGTAACTCAGATCTGATTTTGCTCCAAAATACATCAATTGGATTTTATCGCATCTTACTACAGCAGAAAACAAAGGGAAAGACAGCTGCGGATAAGTCCTACCACTAACGATCAACAAAAGAAATAGCTAAATGGCAAGTATGAATCCAAACAGAAGAGCAGGTAGGAGAAGAATATTATTTTCTTAAAAAAATATGCCTAATATTGTTTCCCTTTTTTTGTGTGAAAATAGCTTGTACAAACGAAATAAGCCCCTATCTTGTGAAGATGCTATTTTAGTTCAATAAATCATTAGAAGATCACAACAATGAGGAGCTGACAGAGCAAAGAAACAAAGAAGTTATGAATGCAGCAAAAGAAGCAAAGATAATTGAAGAAAAACTTTACAATTCTATGCTGTCAAATAGAGTCAACAATACAGATAAACTAGGGATATTCTCAGAACTTAAAAAAGGGATCATTTATTAGAATGGAAATCCAACTTATGCTTCTTCGATTCCGATCAGCGACTCAATAAACTAAGGTGAGAAAAAGGGAGGTAAGTTTGAGCATATTTTACATCGGAATCGTTATTAATCGAAGTGTATTGATTAGATCTGCTAATCGTTTAAGTTAATGTGATTATGCGTGTCGTTTGCTTGTTTGTGGTTGTTTAAGAAATTAAAATAAAAAATGGTTTTCTTGATGATTTTGTGCTATTATTTCAAGTTTTAAAATTTTGATGCAATATTCCCCTCAATGTTGAAGCTCTTGTGCATAGCTGCATATGCATTTAAACTTTAAATGTCTTAATTTTCTTAGTAAACTATTGAGGAAGTGAAATACTTTTAGCAGATTCTTCTATGCAAAAGCCAAACAACAGGTATGTACTTTAATAAATTATTACAAAAAACCCAGATTAACAACAGGATAGAAAAATAAAACAATTAGCTCAAAAGAGAGAAATATCCAATTATTAAAAGCATGCAACTTTCCTTTTTAGTCAATAATGTCTTTATTAATAGCATATTTCTCAAGAATTATGCATTACAAATCAAACAATTATGAAAAGGAAAAAATTATAAAATATCCAAAAGTTAAGAATTAGCACTAACTACCACAACCTTCAGCATCCTTCATTATTATCGTTCAATGATACTTCGAAATAAGTTTCTGTTGGAGATGTCTAATTCTATTCTAAGCACTGATCGAAGCTAGCTCATTTGTAGATCGACTTGCATATTCTTATCTATAATTCGTGAGGCTACTAAGGCTTTCTTCAGTGGGTAATGAATACTTCTTGCCTTCGTCAATCTTCATAATATTATTGCTACTTTTCCTAATAGCATCGAGCACTCCTATTTTAGAGTAAAGTGAAGAAGACGACGGAGATGAAGAAGAAGAAACTGATGAAGACAGTTAAAAATGAGAAAAAGGGTTATTTTTATTTTGCGATAATTCCCCTGCATGGAGAATCAGCTTTTCATAGCTACTAGGTGTGTGCTTCTTGACAAGCTAAGTCTAACCAGAGAGAATACTCGCAAATTCTTGTTTAGCACTAGGAGAATTTATCGAGAAAGTCTTGAAAACTTAAGAATTATTCGATTTATTAGCTAATTGTTGTTACGAAATCGAGTTAATGTTCGTCAGATTATTATGGATATTATTAGTTCTATTGTTGATCTGGGTCCTTTACTGCCTCTTAAAAGAATACTAAGCAGAAGATGCCTTAGATGCTCCATCAAGGACACTTTCCCCTTCCCCTCTGATCTTAATAAACCTGCGAGGAGAGTTAGATTACCTAGAACTTCGTTGAGACAACGTATCTTATGGGCGCTGATGTTGCAGCTGTTGAGAGCTTAAATACGAAGGAGACACCACGACTGTTGCAGTAGGTGAAGATTTAAAGATATTTCCGCTACTGCTGTTATGGCTATTGTTGCTAGCCCCTGATTAATAAAGAGTTTCTTAACCAACAAATGATCGATAGTTCCTGTTAGTTATTAGACTATTGTAATTGCTGGTTAAATTGTAATTCTTATTAGTATTTTCATTGGTAATATGCTTATTAGCATCATCGCTATTGTTTTATTCACTCTTTTCAACGTTAGTTTTAGGTGTGGTTTTAAGATTATTTTAACTTTTCTTCGAGGAGAGAATGCGCTCAAGTGATTATTTAGATTTATCTTAATTTGATGGTTTGTAGTACAATCTTTACTTTCGATCTGCTGTTATTGAATTCTTGATGCCATCGATTTAAACTTTAACTGACTTGATACTCGCAATGTGATGATGCAGGGACTCCGTTTCGATCTTGAATTCCCAAGTTAATTTATCACGGATACTCTAAGATAGCTAGCCGTTGATTTGATCAATTGCTTAGATCATTTTGTCTTTATTTTCTGCATAATAATCAAAAGCATGAATTTCACTTTGAAGATCCCTTTCAGACTCATAGTACACCCCATTAACACTCCTTTCAAACTCATCCACGATACTGATGTTCCCGAGGACTTTCTCCCTGCATTAGTGTAACTCATTGGAACTCTCTTAGGCAGTTTCTTCAAGATTACCTAATAACTCTCTTTCTTTTTGCCCTAGAGCTTCGATTAACTCCTTGAAATTTTATTTAATCTGGGTTGTACATTATTCTACGGTTGCATTGAGCTCTTATGCTTTTTTATTTAATTTACTGTCATCCTACACCAATGCATCCTTCTTTCCCTTGATCTTACTGAGTAGTTCCTCGATTGGCTGTGGATTTAAAAAAACAACATAAAATATGGGAAAACTTGCATAAGTAAACAAAATGGATGGTTGTTTAAGATTACCTCTTGGAGCTCTTCATAGGATTTGGAGACATTCTTGACATTGTGATTTCGATGAAGTCCTTTGAGATATTCATCCAACGTAAAGCAGGATGTCTAGCAGGTGAAGCAAAACAAAATCCGTTGTTCGTCTTTTGAATCAGAACTGTTTTGAGGAATATTGGGAGGTTTCGTAGTTTAGAATGGGCGGTCAACTGGATTAGCTATTTTAGATGCAACCTTATGTTGAGTGGATGGTTGGGTTTATTAGATATTTGCTTGTTAGGATGAATACTACTACTAATTTAATTATTTTTGTGATCCTGCAGGTTCATTTGAAGAGTATTGATATTGCTACTACTGTTGTTTGAGTTACATGGGATATGATTAGAACTGCTATTGCTACTGCTAAGGGAACATTTGCTGATGGGAATATTTGTTTTATGCTGATTGTGAGTTCTACTACAAGGATTACGATTAGATAGACTATTTGGGCTACTAATATGTATGGCCGTCTTAAGAAGAAAACTGTTCTAATTATTGCTGCTGCTGCTAATGGAAATTATAGCTAAATGGAGGGAGATGAGGATGATCATCTGAAGGTAGTTCATTAGAACCAATGCTATTTGGTTAGAAGTTTGGAGAAAACTAAGGCTGGGAGCTTTTCTTTGAGTGGGGGAGATTTTGAACATGACTCTGTGATAAAGTTAGGGATTATTACGAGAGAAATGTTGATTATTGCTGTGCTTGTTAGGCCTCTAAGGAATCAAACTATTACTACTGTTAGTCTTGCTAGCTTTAAGTTGCTTTATCCCCTTCATCTTGGCTATGTTCTTGCTGTAAAGTTGATAATTGGTTGGGTTACTATGCCGATTAAAGTGGAACTTCTTGATGTTTGTCATCGTTTCGATTGCTGAATGAGTCATTCAGTTGCCAAGTTGAAATTTACTAAGTTTAACTTTAATCGTTTACAATTGGAATGGAAGTATCTATCTCAATAGACAGCAACACGGCAATGGATTCTTTTGTAAGTGGAGTTGGAATGCCACAAGCTTAGCAGTCAATTGTAGAAAGCAACTCACTGTTGTTTATAGATAACCCAGCACTTCTTAAGGCAGCCATATATTGAGCTGCAGCACAATCAAGACAAAGTCTGTGGTCACATGCTAACACAAGAGCTTGCTCAACTTGCTTGCAACAGTGAAGACAAATCAACTCCTCTCTGTTATCCTCTTCTTCTTCGTTTTACCCATCTTCTTCATCCTCATGCTCATGCTCATGATCTCCTTCTTCCTCTTCCTCAACAACTTCAGCTCCTACTTCCCGGCCATTATTAACATAACTGACCCTTTCTTCACTGATTTACTCCTCATGCTCGAGTTCATTTTCTTGTTGGTTACTTTCATGATGGTTAGCAAG
>Ga0302271_10002242_pt1 | contig 17576 bp, 7 predicted proteins | sample III_Bog_N1_1_FD_198767 | JGI IMG/M metagenome (GOLD analysis project Ga0302271, IMG submission 198767) | Peat permafrost microbial communities from Stordalen Mire near Abisko, Sweden - III_Bog_N1_1 | ecosystem: Environmental > Terrestrial > Soil > Wetlands > Peat | place: Sweden: Abisko...
ATCCTTAGCGAGATACATTCGCAGTTTATCTGATTGAATTAAGTTTATTATTCATGGACTTTGCAGCTACTGCAGCAGCTGAGTTACTTAAAGGATGATCAGTCGACTGTCTATCATGCTCAAGAGAATAATGGCTGATTTGTGATTGTGAGAGGAAAAGCTTAGAGCGAGCAAAATCTCCTCTTCTTAGAAGTTCACTGATTTCCATTAGGATTTACTTAAACAACCTAACCCAGTTAATTAACTTTCTTGAATCTGAAGTGATTAATCAGGGGGTAATTTGGAGAAAGATTAGTTATTTCTGTGAAATAGTTAATTTCTCAAAGCGAAAAGGAGCTAAAGGAAAAGTAAGTTTTATTAAAAGTTCATGTGTTGAAATCTGTAAATAAACTCAATAGAACAGTTGTCATGAATTAGGTTCTATTAAGCCCTTATTAGAATTGCTTATCAAAATGATTAAAAATATGCTTTTTTATTTCATGGGAAAATATGTCATTTTGTTTTCTTGTAAAACCTTTAATAAAATAATAAGAAATCTCCTTCCCCTCCTATTGTAGAATATTTGAATTCTGCTTCAAATTATTCCTTCAATTATTCAGTATTTCTGCTCAAGAAGTCATAGTAAATTATATTTATTTCTAAATTTTTTCTTTCTTTTTTTGAAGACCAAAATGAAAAAATTATCATTCAAGGAATAGAATATTTAAAATAGAAAATTGTTTAAAAAGGAGAAGAATCAAGAATTAACTTGGATAAAAGAGAGGGTAAGATAAAGATGATGACTACTCGCTCTTAATAAAAACTAGAATAAGGTTCTTTAACAGGTTCAGAACAAGCTAAAAATAATGAAAAGAATGTTATTGAGAAAAAAGTCACAAAAGATAAAACTCCAAATATCTTAGATGAAAAAACTAAAGTATACAAGCCTACCTTAAATCTGAAGCATTATTTCCAGCAAGGATAAGCTGAAACTAGTAGCCATGACAAAAATAAATCTAATACCTAAAGTAGAATTTTCTAAAATCACCTAAAAGAAAATGATTGTTTCAAAATAGAATTCAATCGTGTATGCTAAGATTAGCCTAATTTAATATCATAATGCTGCTGGATATGCTTAGATTTGTCTTCGCAATGCATGTACTAATGCAGATAATGTGATATGTATCTGTGTTCCTCTTGCAATTAATTATCGGCTTTGAATAAAAAATGTTTCAACTGCTCTTCGCAGAATTCTGTAAGACCAATCGCAGAAAAGAAATGTTTAATACTCAAAGCTGCAGTATTCTCATGTAGATTTTATAAATATGGATGCCCTGTGAGTTTAGATTCTAATTAGCTTTAAAACCATGAAAAAATATGTGAATTCTCAAGTAATGCTTAGAAGGAGTAATTTTTGAAAAAAGATGAAAAAGATTATTAGAAACTCAGTTAGTTTAACAGAAAAGATTTTAATAAAAAAGATAGAACTGTCTTGATCGAAGTTAAAGAAGAAGAAAATGATGGAGATGATGATGAGGAGGAAGATAAGAACAAACGATCTCTCAAAGATAAACTGACTTTACAAAGGAAAAAACCAATTTCTAAGTCAAAAACTTCTATTGTTAACAATACCAAGAAGGAGAGGAGGTGAACCATTTTTGGGAGTCTAAAATTAGAAATCATTGTAAAAGCACTATTTGAATCTTGAGCAATTCAAGAAATGTACTTCCTTTTTTTAAAAAATACTTAATTTCTATTGTATTTTCCTGCAAAACAGGAATCTTTTTGTGAATAATTTTCCTTTATTATTTTCAATAAAATTCTCTAACAATTTGCTCTTTTTGTTGTAGCAAATTTAACAAAAGATACAACTATTCTCTGAAAGAACTTCAGTAATCATTTACATTTCCCAGAGTAATAAACTATCTTTGGTTTTGATTCTTCAAAGAATGACGAAATTCATTTATCTATTTGAATCCCTTGTTTAGTTTGTGAATTCATATTCACTTTCCTCAGACTTAATTATGGTTTTCTGTATTTTCTACTCAAATGATGAGCTGCAAGATGATGCTGCCTGATGTGAATACAATCAAAGCAAACTAAAATACTTAAAAGAGACAAACAGATAATTAATTCAATCAATTTCTTTCTATTCTTCCTCAATAAATAAAGTGTTTGGCATCCTGTTAAATTAGTGTCTTTTGCTATTGAAAATATTAGAATAGAGAAGAAGAAAGAAAGAAAGAACAAAAAAGATTAGTTTTATTATTTATTTCTTCTGAAACATCCAATGAAATCCTCACTTGAATCTTAGTCCTCAATCCCAAAGGAAAACATGGCTTACTACTACTTCAGCACTGACAGGATATGTACTGTATCTGATTCTGAAGATTCTAACAAATCAGCTGAAGAAGAGAAATTCGCTGATTACCAATGTTACATTTGTTATGAAATATCGCTGAATATTCAAGAATGTAAAACTTGTGAGCGTATTTTCTGCAATCGGTGCATAGACGATATTACTAAATCTAAACCTCCAGGAACTGAAGTACCATGTCCTAATAATTGCGTTCCATGGGCACTAGATAAACCACATCGATCAGTGAGGAATGCAATTGAGACAATTGAGTTTTATTGCGTGAACCATTCGAAAGGTTGCAGTTTAAAACTAAAAGTCCATAATGCAGAACAGCATATCCAAAACGAATGTGAATATACCATGATGCGTTGTTTGAATGAAGGATGTGTCAAGGAAATGCTCAGAAAGGATCTCAAAAAACATTTTGAAGAAGAATGCTAATTGAGGAAAGTAGCTTGTGAAAAATGCTAGATTCTCTCGAGGTTCTCTGAAGCGAGTAAACACGACTGTGTGACATCGCTTAGGGAAGTTATCAGTGTCTAAAAAGCAGAGATTGATAGATTGAATGAAATAATCGCTGGGATGTACACATAAGACTAAGTAAATGCGATCTTAAAAGGAAAAGACATCGAACAAAAAGAACAGAAAGAAGAAGTTGCTCAAAAAGAAGAGAATAATAATCAGAAGGATAACTTGGAAGTGTAAGAGGGACAAAAAGAGAAAAAGAAAGAACTTGGATCAGAGGAAGGATAACTCAAGAAGGACAATTCCCATCCTGACGATAAAGATGAGCAAGATAATAACTAAAATAAGAAAAAGGAAAACCCTTTTTAGAAACTGTTTCAACTTGGCATGAAATTCATTCATTCAAGTAGAGAACAGTATTCTTAAGCACAAATACCATAATTGCCGCAGCAACCACAGCCACAGCCACAACAGCTACCATTCAATCCATACCAGTAAAAAGCACCTGCAGCGTAACCTTATCCGTTCAATCAAGTTTAAGCTCCAGTGGAGAGCCAATACAATTAATTACAAGGATAATAGTAGCCGTAGTTGTAGCAATAATAAGCTTATCCTTATTAAAACCCACAATCGATTTACCAGCAGCAACAACAACAGTAATAATATCCTGAATATTCCAAGCCTTAATAAGCTGTTGCTTCTGGGAGTTACCAGTAGTACAATCCGTACAACAATTAAGCTGTTAGTAACTAAAACTCTTATTACACACTGCCATATTCCAATAGCAACAACAACAACAATGGCAGTAGTTATTCATCTTATTACCAATAGAATAAAGACTACAACTACAGGAACAATAGTTACAGCAGTAGCAATCCTAATGGCACGTTTTACTACAGTCCTCCAGTTCCAGTGAATAATAATAGTTATAGATCTTAGTAACCATTGTTGCTGAATCAACCTGGATGTGATCATTCAAATTTGAGACCAATCCACTCAGATTTCCCAGCGAATAAAATATGCAAGTGCAATTAGTTCTTGGAAAAGGATTATTATTATTGCTAGAATTGCTCGATCTATATGTGTCCCAAGTGCAAGAAATGAGAAGGGTTTAGTTGTATGTTGAGAAAAGTAGAAGATATTGATTTAACTTTCTCTTTTTAGATAAAACTTATTTGGATAAAGATTATCAGAAAATTGTAGGATGTGTTCATAAATTCTTAATTTATCATTATAAAGTAAAGAAATCTTCACAAAAACGGATACTTTACCTTATTTTTGATTATTTTTAAGTCAAAATCTAATTAAAAAAATTGGAGAACCTGGGCATTGATCCCAGTGCCTGTCGTATGCTAAACGACCGCTCTACCATTTGAGCTAGATCCCCTTCGATGAAAATGTTGAGTTTGTTTGATATTAATAGTTTTGTCAAGTTGTAAATGGCTCTTTAGTGGGTTTGATATATTTTTATTATTTAAAAGAAGATAGGATATCACAAGATTTAGAATCATGAATTTCTCTTAAAATAGATCTGGCAAAATTTTATTTAATAAGAATCGAAACAAATCAACTCGATTGTTGCTAAGTGTGATTACCTGGAGCTTGGTAGATTTATGTGATGTTTATTGTTTTCATTCAAGCTGCTTGTATATATTGAAAGGTAGCCGTTTTAATTATTCTTGTCATAATAAATATTGAAATTCTGATATAAAACATCTTTAGAATTCAATAGAAAGTTGAGGGAAATATTACTAACTAATAGCAGCACTTTAAATGAATAATTTTGACAAAAAAGCACAAATTTCTATTTAACTAATGAATAATAATATTGAAAATCAATCTAATCTTCTACTAATTAGTTACTTTATCTTTTAGTTTCCTCCTTGATTTTTCACCTCAGTTCTCTTATTAGTTGTTCACATTGAAAAAGTGCTTTTAAACAGAGGATGATTTTTTCTAAAAAAATCAAAATACATTGAACGAATCAGTGCTTAACAGACAGTCATTTACAGGAAAAAAAAAATTTGAGTCTCTTCTGTAGGATTCAAAAAAGTTAAAGAAACTTTGATAATACTTTGTAAGGTGTTTTTCAATGTATTCTATTATGAAATTAATCAGAAGATTACATACGTTTTTTTTTTCTAAAAAAATTCTTAAAAGCAATTAATAAGATAATAATTTACACATTGAAAATGTTGGATAATCATCATAATTCCCTTGAATAATATCTTCATTTCTCTCCAAAGACATTAAAGGAATTGTAGCTGAGATGATAATTGAAATATTCACAATAACATCAATATTATTGCCCATTTCAGTTAGCATACTACTGACAAACTAAGAAAAGAACTGATCTACAAATCTAATATCTAATCTTTATTAAGCCTAAAAAAGAATCTTTAAATTTCTGTGAATTTTCGATATGAAGAAATAGTTTATGTTTTTATAGCAATCCAATTTTATCTGTTGAGCGACTAAGTTGATTTTTAAATCACGAAAAAGATAATATTTTCGACACGCATTGCCCAAAATATATTAGGAGATTATTTGATTGATCTTGAAGATAATTCTTTAAATTTATCACATGAAAGAATAAGCCATACATAATAAACAGATAAATGCATATTCTAGAGTATTTCTTGCAGATTTTTCTATTATATCAGGATTGTTTAGTCTTGAGCACCTTCACTGACAAATTATTACGTGTTCTAAATGTCCAAAACAAATCAATAAACAAAAATCATTATTAGCTCAAAATACTCCATTTTTCATTCATAAAAATGTTCCATCAAAATATCAATCAATTTATTTTTCAAAGTCAAATTTTCTATCTAATTTTTTAAATCCTTCTTACAACACATAGACGACTCCACCCCAACCTGAGAGAATGTCTCTGTCGCATCCAGCTGTCAATGTTTAAGCGATAACATCTTCAAGCTAATCAGGTGTTAGATTAGGCCTACTGAATGACTCGCAAGACCCAATAAGTCCATCAGCACCTGTTCCTGCACATTAGAAATCCCCTTGAGTAGAAGTACATCCGATAGAATCGTAAGTTGCTATAATTGGTGTTTCACCATCTTCAAGTCCGATCACCACTGGAGTCACAAAAAATGGACCCCATCTATGTTGCAAATTATTCCAAATTTACTAAGAATTTTTTTGATATTTTTTTCAAGATTTTTTTAAAAAAATCCCTAAGATTTACCTTTTTTCATAGAGCGCAGCGGAAATCAGATTCACAAATGTCTCGACTTTGATATCTCTGTTCTCTCGCAGACGATATAAATTCACTTTGTATTGGATATGTCTATGGCTAAGAAAAAACAAACCGAAAATGTTCAATTTACAATCACTCTAAATCCAATCTGTTTTTTTTTCATGATAATCTTCTTACAATGTCTGTACATCAGTCGCTAAGCCTGTAAGTCCAAGCAGGATGTTCTCTTAGATTCTGAATACTTTCTGGAAGTTACAAGCAACTGTTTAAAATTGAGCACCGAGTCTTCTATCAGTACCGATCGCTACACATTTTTCACCTTTCATGGCTACCATTGAACCACCGTTGTACTCAAAAGGATTACTCATTATCTCGTAGTCTTGTGATTGAAAATCTAATTAGAGAGGGTTGATTTTTTGTTTTGAAATTTATTTTATTCTGTTTTTTTTTTAAATATGCTGGAAATCTTAGATTCTCACTTATCTTCCCCACAGCGCAGATAACACAGACTTTCGATTCTTCTGCACTTTCTGGATATCCCATGCTAGTTGACAAATCAAATATTGAATTTATTCTTATTTTTTCTCATACATTTCAATTATTCAATAGGCTAATTCAAAATAATTGAAATTAATAACTGAAAATATGTATTAGAATTATTTCCTTTGAGCAAAATATTTTTATGAATAAAAACTCTCATTTCAACATAAAACATGATCTAATTAATAAATAAGATCCATGAAGATTAACTAATCATCGTTATGAGAATATTTTACATTATTTCTAGGAAATGAAACAACTTTATTTTAAATATCTTCAGTTGAAAGTTTTCAAAAAAATAAAAATGAGAAATACTTTCGTTGTTCTTCGTAGATTCTCTTGATCGTTTAATAATATCTATCTAATTTGTTCATTCGTTTTATGAATTAGCATCATCTTCATCATCTTCCTCTTCATCTTCTTAATCTGGATTCTTTTATTCTCCTGTGTTGATGCCAGTTGATTTCTGTAAATCTTAAATTCGTTTGCTGCAAAACAGCAATTGCTGCTAGAGTTGTAATTTATCTCTATTCAACTACTCTAACTCTCTTTATAGCTTGTAGTTTTCATTCTTTTCTTCCTAAAGACGCTCTTTCAGTCTTCCATGAAAATCTCTCAGCATTGGCTGGATTTCTTTGATATTATTGATGTTGTTATTGTGGATATTATGCTGAATCTCCTCAAGATCCCTCTTGTACTCATTTGCTAGATCTTCATATTCCTTCGATGCCTATTTCGCACTCTACACTCTATCCTAATAAATCAAAACTTAAATTAGATCCCCCAGTTAGTAGAATGAATGTCAAGCTGCTTAGGAAGTTTTAATTCTTCTTTGGATTAGAAATAAATGAAATACAAGAGAGGAGAAAGGCATAAACAAAGTGAATTTTATTCTTTTTATGGATAAAAAATATCAAAATTGTTGTATTATTTCATCTAAATTCGTATGTTTTTGTTACCATGATGAGTTATGTAACTGAATTTATGCTGTCAGAGGCAGTAAGCTTCGACTAGTATCGCTCATCGTAATTAGTGAATTATTGAGTCTGTTCATCATAAATATCAGGTGGCTCATAGATCATCGATGGAGCCATCAGCAATGAAGCACCTGCTCCACTTAAGATACTTGCAGCACTTCTCGCAACCTCATCCTTACCATTCAGTAATTGCAGACTCTTTGTGTTAGTCAACATGATATCCTTAGTTAAGAACGGACCATTGTTTTAACCTAGATTCAAGGAATATAAACCTCCTTGCTTTGAAGGGCGTTCTCTTTGGAATTCCATTCGTGATTCAATAGGAAATGTGGCAATGTTTTATTGTTTGTAGCCTAAGTCTTCAGGGAATATGGAAGTTTGAGAGATTTTCTTCTTTTTTTTCTGTGTTTTTCAATTATCACTTTATGTTCTGTTGTTTTTGTTTAATTCGAGACCCTTTCGAATTATAAAACCACCAGCTGTGAAAATTTTAAAGTCTCTTATGTGTTTGTGTGTTTCTTTTGTTTTTAAGGTACTGATTTATTGTCAGGATAGTGTGATTATCTCCCAATAAATTAGAGTCAAAGTCAAATAATCTTCTAAAAAGTTGTTTCTAAAAAAGTGTGTTGTTTCACACAAAATGAAGTATTTTAGATACTTACTTAAATAGAAAGAACGTCTTTAGGGTCAAAAATAGGCTAATTTTTATTGAATGAAGAGAATTTTAACTTTCAAAGCTTCAAAACAGATGTAATTTTATTTCCTGATTTTGGAAAAAGTAAAGAACCTCATATTCAAACAGGACTTATTCTAAGAGGATTCGTTTTTTCGTGAGTGTGATTTTAGGAAGAGGCTTTCTTTCTTCTTGAGTTAGAAACTTAGACCATCTTTAGGTTAGATCAATTTTAAGGGGAAACGTTTAAATTATTAATATTAATATTTTTAAGAGCAACATTAAGAGAGATTTTTAAAATGATATAATTATTCTGATGAAATAACCTATTTTCCTATTTAAAACATAGATTGATTTTACAGGTTATGATAGGTATGAAATCTAAACCGAAGAGAGAAAGAAAAAAAAACGCGTAGGTGTGTGCAACTTAGAGTGTGCTTCAAAAGAGAAAAAATAATTCAAAAACCACAAAGAAAAATAGAATCAAAATTTTAAGAGGTAGATTACAAAGCACACAAAAAAGAACCAAACAAACTTTAAAAACTAAAGACTTATTATACATAGAAAGACACTAGCATGCAATAAAAATAAGATTAAGAACACGACTACATCTTCAAGATAGTACTCATTGGTAAAAGACAAAAAGAAAATATCAAGAAGTTAGTTAGTTTCAAATCGTTACATTTTGACAAATAGATTCTAATATTCTTTTTTCTTTACATTTCCATTAGGTGATTCAGGCGTAGGAAAGTCTAATTTACTCTCTAGATTCACTAAAGACGAGTTCAATCAAGACTAAAAAACAACTATTGGAGTAGAATTTGCTACTCGATCAATCATGGCTGATTAGAAACTCATAAAAGCATAAATTTGGGATACTGCTGGGTAAGAGAGATATGTAGCAATAACAAGTGCATATTACAGAGGTGCTGTTGGTGCTTTACTCATCTACGATATTACAAAGTATAATTCCTTCTTGAATATTCAAAAATGGTTAGAAGAAATAAGAGATCATGCTGAACCGCATATTGTCGTTATGTTAGTTGGAAACAAATCAGATCTCAAGCATCTTCGATAAGTCAAGCAAGAAGAAGCTACAGCTTTTGCAGAAAAAAATAGTATTGCATTTATCGAAACATCTGCGTTAGATTCTTCCAATGTGGAGCTAACGTTTCAAAGAATCATCACAGGTCAGAAATAATAATAATTATTTTTCTTGATGTCTTTTAACTTATTTTTGATATTCAAATAACTAAACACTTAGAAATCTATTAACTGCTGAACAAGAGATCGTTAGTACCTGAGAATAACGATACAGTCAATCCTAATTTTAAAAAAGGAGAAAGTTTAAGGAATACAAAATTACAGTTAAAATAACCAATGTATTCAGGGAATAAAATAACATCTGGAGAATAATACAATAATAACAATAATTAAAACATGAAAAATAATAATGAGTAATGCTGCTGAGCCCTGAATAATGATAAAAATAACTATTTGAAAGTTTAATCTGGAAAAAGTCATTATCCATTCAGATTTCTCAAGTTTGAAAGAGGTGCTTATGTGTAAATCAAATAATGATGTTTTGTTTGTTTGTTCATAACTATGCTGATACTGAACTGATAGTCATTTGATGTGTGCCATCTCTTTGTTGTAGATAAATAAAATATTGAAATAATAAAAAGAAGTTGATTTATTATTAATGAACTTTTCATGATTCAAATGGTAAAAAAATTATTGTGATTCTAAAACAATTACTGTTTTGCATCATTTTCGAGAATGATTAAGTTTTAAATATAATGGATGATTGATTATTCAATAGGGTAATGAATAAAACTGAGTCATTGTTGCAACAAAATAGGATCGGTTTGATAAATTTCATCAAATTATCCAGAAACTACCATAAAAACAAATATTTTAAATTTTCTTTAGCTTTCCCTCATTTTAATCTGCTATTCATATGATCTATGCTGATATTATTGTTATTTATTTTTCTTTTTCAAGTTGTGCTGTATGGTTAGGTCTGTTAATCTCTTCTAAATCGATATGATTTCAATGCAAATAGAAGTTATTTTTAGTAAAAATGCAAAAATAAAAAGAAAGAATTTCAAGAAGAAAAAAGAAAAAAATATCATTTTGTTGCTCTAAGAAGCACCAGCATATCATTGCTACTGTGATTTAGAGTCTGTAATAAGAGCATTCGGATCACTTTTCTTAAGAATCTCAAGATTTTTGAATGTCTATTATAAATAGATGCTCTAAATATCTGTTTTCGCTCTCACATCAAGACTTCGTTCGTAATCACTGATATAACTTTCCATTTCAGAGTACTTAGGATGGCTTTTAAGGAGAACGCTCAACTTATGATCAAGCAATAAGCTTTGTAAAGTTATTTTTGTAGATATACCAGGTATTTCAGCTTGAATTCAAAAAAAATTCAATGTTTAAGTCACTAAATTGAAGAATAAAAAGGGCGATTTGAAGGGAGTAAAAATAGATAGTGACTTTACCTTAGCTTTTGGCTTTCTTTGCTTCGTTTTCTTCAAAAATATTGCTGACAATAATATCTGAAAAATGAAAATCAGTTAAGCGCACACAGTTTAATAAAAAGCAATCGTAAATATTAATGATATTCACTTGAAGCCCTATCTAATAGCTGATCGAGATATAGTTTCTAAGCCTTGCGTTTGTAATAGAATATATCGCTTTGGATATTCGTTTCAACAACTTCCTTGTCCATATTTTGTCGATTTCGCTGATAGTTTTTTTTATGTTTAATTGCTGCAGTAAAGAAATACTATTTTTTATTAGAAATTCCTGCTTTTTTTACCCTTAATAATCTTTTGAGATTCTTGGAAACTTTCGAATTTCAAGAGCTTAGAGAAAAAGCTAACCAAACAAAGAAGACAAAATGTTTAATAATAAGAAATAGTGAGCGAAAATAATTAATATTTCGGATGCAAACAAGAATGGAAATTATTAAGGAAATTTCATCAATAAAACAGATTAACACTTGGTAGTTTTACAAAAAAAAGATATCTAAGTTGGAGAAAAATACTTTTTGTTGTCTTCAATACACAAAATCAGTTTATGCTGTTGAACTAGTTGATAACAGAATGATCCCAAATATTGTGACTAAGATATCAACTCTAAGCTGTTTAAATAGATTATCATTTAAATATTATTCATGAATATTAAATGACAGGACAATTTGAAGAAAAAATAAGCTTATCATTTCAAATGATGTTTAAAATTTCAAAAGTTCTAAACAAAATAAGAATAAAGCATCTTAAAGGAGCAAATACATTTAGAATTATTGAACCCAACTTCGAAGAACAACAACTTTGTTTCTAGAAAAATATATTCTAAAAAGTAATAAACGCTTGTTCCTGTAATTTTTAGCAGTAAATCCATTCTCAATCTCAGCTTCCCAGGAAAATCTTAATTTGAGAAGAATATCATTAAAGTTCAATTAATCTTTCTTAAAATACCACTGTTCCTATCAAATCACATAAAATCATATGAATAAATCGATAATATTAGCTTCCTTCCTTCATATTCTTCTTGGTCTACTTTTTCTATTTTCTTTTCGTTTTTTTATTCCATTTTTCCTATTTTTCAACTTCTTTTAATATCCGCAACTCAATCTTCAATAGTAGCTAACATAACTAGCCTCTAACATTATTTTTTCTTACCATCTCAAGATTTAAAAACCTTACTAATTAACAATCCTTTCCACTAGTTATTAGTAGTCATCTCAAAAAGTTCCAAAAACAAATAGAATTATATTAAAACTTAATGCCAAATTGGGAAAGGGGAGAGGATTCTTTGATTTATGTTGTTTAAATCAGCCAGTAGTAGTCTGTTTTAATCAGCATAATATTAAACTAAGAACAAATACAAACAGAAAATCCTCCCCAGGGGAAAAAAATATCAGTAATGGTGGACTCTTCATCTTGCAGTAGAATAAAGTTCAAAACAACAAAGCAATTTCATCATCTTGTTGAACAAGGAAGAGCAGTTTCCAAAAGCATTGATGGATTGAGAATCAAATAGATATTCAACAACCCTATCAATATCAACAATCATGTTGTTTCATATCGATAAAACATAAACTAATTTTCTCACCATTTTCTGTTAGAAAATAATAACCAAACTCACCATCATAAACAGATTGTCAAATAACCTATCCCTACTGAGAATCAATTGTTAACAAATCTGTCAACTGACATTTCTTCTCACTTAAAATCGTTGAAAAATGGGGTCAGACTGTACAGTGCTTCTGATCGAGAGAGAAAAGAAGCACATTTTCTCGATGAAGAATTTTCCATTACGAACAAAGACAAAAATGGATTAAAAGACAATGCAATTGTCCGTCGTAGCAGCTGTGATTGTGGAAAATGTGGTGGATAATGCCATAAACTCTAAAAGTTAAAAGGGTTAATACCATAATTCTTGCCAAGACAAGTAATCCGGGATTCTGTTAAATCAAAATTAAAAAATGCCTAAAGGACGATTCGACGACTTAGTATGTTCTTCCGTCTGACGAACTCTCAATCCCAAACGAGCACACCAAATAATATGTTCAAGCGCAGATCCACGCTAGCTCCAAAGTATCCTAAGCAAGAAAAAGAAACGAAACCGATTTATCCTTGCAAAGACAAAATCGATTAGAAGACTTCCATTTAATCGTTGCAACCGAGTGGTGGAGCTGGGAGATTTCTTGCCAGAAAAGGAAGTTTTATTCAAATTTTACCTAGAAAACAAGAAAATTGCAGACTATTCAAAGGTAAAGAGATGAATCAAATAATTATCCTTGGTTACAATTAATACGCTACTGTCAATATAATTACCAGACAGTTAGTTCTTATCTGTTTTAATTAAACTCATTTTTCTTTTTTCCTCCCCACCAACAGCGAGCAGTGCCACCCATATTGAATTTCTGGAAACACCCAAAAATGAAAGAAAGGATTCAATAGATAGCAGCTCAGATTCTAGTTCAAGCAGTAGCAGCGGAGATAGCACACATAAGAATGGACCAGAAAAAACTAAAGAGATGGATACATTGAATTAGTTTGATAAGATTCTAAGTAGAGTTGATGATGGATTCTTAGAAGAATTAGCTCATATTGCTTAGTAATTTTCAATGAAACAACAACAAAATATTGATTATTCGTTTTAAATTATTGCTTTTTTTAAATATTTTTGTGTTTTTTATCGATTTTTAGAGACAAACTTGACAAAGAACACAGCGAAATGGAATCACATAAAGAACACCGACCGCGTTGGGTTGATCATTCGTATAAAATTGAACGAAAGGGTATTCATAAATCGTATGCTAAATACTTGACACCTCCTCATCCTACGCTGTTATAAATATTGAATAAACCACGATTACCTCTTCCGCATTCTTAGGTTGCAATTTCTTCTTGTAAATCGGATAGATTATCAACATTCCTCCCCATTTAGAAGCCCCCAATTTTAGAATTGCAGAACTTAACAAAACCTTCCAATAATGAAGAAATCTTATTGTCATCTGAACGACAATCGTCTGTGTTGAATTTGAATTCTAAGAAAGCTGTGTCACTTTCACTCATTCCCTCATCGCCGAAGTCTAGTTCTTCATCATTCCCTTAGAAATCCTCTAAAACTAAAATATTCTTGAGTGAAAAAGAAAAACTTTTAGATGCATCTACTTCGAATAGCTAAGCCTCATCGAAAACTAGAATTAAATTTAATCCATAAATTAGTTCGTTCTCTTAGTTATCTCTAGCAAAATACAGTGATGCCTCCTATAGACAAGTAGCTCGGAAGACTGTACCTTCTCTAGGGTGTTAATTTCTTGTTCCAATAAATCAAGAATCTTCAGAAGATTGCATGTACGAGAAGAAATCTAATCATCATTCTGCTTCTTTGACTTAATAAAATAAAAATAACAATGAAGCAGTTATTCTGACAATCCAGAAATAAAGAAATTGTAAGCAGCAAAGACTAAGCAATGTCTGCTAGAAAGGGAATAATAGCAGTGATAGTAATAGAGAATAATGTGGATATTTCAAATGCTAAAGTAGTGTGTTTTTATCTAACACTTCAACTAATTTCGCAGTAAAAAGAGATTACTATTAAGGACCTTCTAAAAGTGAATACTTCACGAAGAATGAAACGAGCATTCTAATGTCAACAAAATCATCGAAATTATCGAGTTCTTCATTGAAATATCCACAACAGAAGTAACAGCCAATACAGGAGAATGTACTATCTCTCTTGGGATCAAGAAATTAATATTAATAGATGAGATCGCAGAGAGTTTTAAGCAAGAGCTAAGCAGGATCAATAACGAAGATTATTAAGACAATCACTGAAAGTAAAATATAATAATAACAATAATACTCGAGAGATGATGAAGAACGAAGTCAATCGAAGAATAAAGAGAAGTAATTCAATAGTAAACTATCAAAAATAGTGTTTTCTAATTCGAAAAAGGAGAATCTCTATTTCAAACCAAGAGTGCATTGATATCGCAGAGCCTGTCCTGAGTGTGATTAACCTTGGAAGGAAGCATTTTTATAATATAATAGAGTTTAAGAATTAGTTAAACTAGTAAACTAGCATTTTTGTTTTTGATCTACATTTTTCAGATATTTGTATTGATTTTTTGATGTTCAACGTTATTATTAAAGAAGAATGCAAGATTAAGAGTACCAAAAATGATAATTAAGTATCCTTGAAGAAAGAAAGGAATTAAAGAACTAGAAGACAAAGAAACAAAAGACTTATTTATTGTTTAATTTTAAGGAGGGAGATTATAACAGCTCTTACAAAAAAAGATATCAACGATCTAATAAACCACTTAAGATGAAACAGACAACTTTACCAGCTGAACACTCTTATCCAAGCAAAATTCGGTCATACAGTTAGCGCTCGTATTTACAGCCCATTTAATCTTAGATAGGAGACCCTATTGGGTAGATTGATTCGAAATTTTAAGGAAGACAGACTCAAAAAACAATAATCATGCGAGGAAACAGTTGGTTGAAATAATAGGATTCTGAATAGAATCATAGGCTTTAATAGTATCCTCTTTGTCGTCCTTTGTCTTCTTCGTAAAAAGAACAATAGATGTTACTTAAATCCTTTGATTCCTAATATAATAAAAAGAACCATACCAACCACAAAAACACGAATCTTCAACCTCTAATCCCTAAACAAAATAACATGGAATCTGCATTTGAAACACCTAAATTTTCATTTGGAAATCGTCCAGCTTATTCATCCAATTTTGCAAGTCATAGTAATAGCCCTACACGGGATAGCTAATCACCTAGAGATAAACCTGATTATTTTGATGATATTCATTTCTCATTTGGTAAAAATATCCTTGTGAATGAAACTTTTTATGGAAGTAGTAAGCCTAAAAGAAACAATGATTTCACGGATATGTTAGATGGTAAGTACAACAGCAGCAAGATAATCATAGAATAATCACAAGAGAAAACTAATAATAATAATAATAATAGCTGTTTATCTCAGACACCTTAATTTATGACAGAGAATAATAGCAAACCTATGCTAATTCTACGTGAAAAACCTTTCATCAAGCATAGAGTATTTAAGCATCATGCTATTCTTCTGAAAACAATTAAATAATAGTATCAACAGCAGTAGCAACTGCAGATTCCATCCAAGCCACCAGCTTATAACTTTTATAATTTTCTGGATAAAGAAAATATCCTTTTACCTCTTAATTCTCATCAGAATCTGCAGCATAAAGCATTCCCGAAGAAGCAATAGTTGTAACAGTAATAATAACATAATAAAATACCTGGATTTGGTCGTCAAGGTTTGATTTGTTAACTTCAAAAATATAATACCCACAATAATAATAACTGTGATTCTCAAAGCACTGCAGTTAATTCTAGACAACGAACAGCATAAAGTCTAAGTTTTGATGGATGTTGTGAAGACGAGATAGAATTAAATTCTTTACAGCCAAGTCCCTTGAATTTGACATTTGATTCAGCTGAGGAAAAAAGTAAACAATCTAGAGGAATCTATATCAAGACAATTAGAACTAATACAGTTTCAAAATAACCTAAAAATATCTAAATCCTTAATCCTAGGATAGCTACAATACTATGATATCTTGAATCTTCTTCTGCATTGTTTTTATGCAAATATATTTCATCTTTTCATTAGAAAATCTATTTTATTTCTTATTTTTTATCGTTTAATTCATTATTTGTTGAATTTTGTAACGTAAATTAATTATTAATCTTGAATATGACTTATTTTCTCAACTTTTCTCTTAGAGTTTGCTCCATTCAATCAATATAAAATAACTAAGTAGCCACTTTAAGTTTCTTCATTTGCAGAATCTGCTTCTTCAAGTCAATTAAAAAAAAATGAAAAAAAGGGGCAATCCGGGAATCGAACCCGGGACCTCTTGTACCCAAAACAAGAATCATACCACTAGACCAATTGCCCTACGTTATGGGTTTTGATTTGATTCTTTTGAAGTGAGATTCTTTTGGTTTTCCTCTTAATTTTTGTGCTTTGATTATTTCAAAATTCTTCTTAGATTTTAACAGATAAAACTAGAAATTTCTTTATAAAATCTTTTATTTTGTACTATTTCCATCTATAAATATTTTAATTATAATAACCCTCTGAATATGCTAGCTGTTCAAAAAGCATCTGATTCTAAAACAGTTATCTTTGGATTATAAACATATTACCTCATTACTTATTGCTCCAAAATAAGATAACTCAATAATTTTGTGGACAACTGATTTTTTTGAATTTCATTTAATTATTTATGAATTTAAAATCTCCCTATCTATTATCTTGCGGCAGTTAATTATTTCCTCAGATTCATGGAATTTAATAATTTATGTATATTTGTATATTTAGAAATTCGTTTATGTCTTTATTATTTATCTTTTTTATTGAATTTACGAGGCGAGCTGAGAAGATTCAATAGGAATATTCATTAGTAGTAGGCAAGTTTAAAAACTATCCTTTGTTGTAAAAAATTAACTTTAGATCATCATATATTTAAAGATTCTTGAATATTCCTTAAAGTATTTCGACTAATTTACATAAGTCGAACTTATCTTTGCTCAGGGGATTCGAAAGATGATGGTGCATCTAAAAAAATACTCAATTAAAAATTCATTTATGACAGCAACATTCATTAGATAGCTGATCAATATTTTTAATAAAGAATTCTTTATTTAACATATATTTATTTCAGCTGAATTTATTTTTCGATAGATTTTAAAAGAAAATGAATAACTAATTGTTGATCTCTTCTAGGGTTCATAAAAACTGAATTGTGGATGCGTAAACGATGGACGGAAGTGG